>ENA-UOVV01000196-UOVV01000196.1-compost-metagenome-genome-assembly--contig:-NODE-196-length-90399-cov-11.157531_pt1 | contig 90399 bp, 68 predicted proteins | sample MGYA00238155_ERZ761577 | MGnify/ENA primary metagenome ERZ761577 (study PRJEB28898, sample SAMN06268775) | compost metagenome | isolation source: Emeryville, CA | place: USA:Emeryville, CA | collected... | reverse complement strand
GGACTCGAACCTGCGACCTTTGGGTTATGAGCCCAACGAGCTACCAACTGCTCCATCCCGCGGTGTGATGTAATTGGACTGCAAAGGTAGTAAATAATTTTTAAAAAACAACTACCTTTGTCAAATCAATTTCTTCACAAACTAATTTAAGAGGGTAAACAATATAATTTTGGAAGCGAATCCAGTCAATCAGCCGGACCAACCGATGCGTTCGGGCTTTGTGAGTATTATCGGTAAACCCAATGTTGGCAAATCAACGCTGATGAATGTCCTGGTAGGGGAGTCGCTGTCGATTGTCACCTCGAAAGCACAAACCACTCGGCATAGGATCATGGGTATTCTCAACGGAGAGTTGGATGGGACGCCCTACCAATTAGTTTACTCCGATACCCCGGGAATTCTCAAATCCTCCTATAAGCTCCACGAGACCATGATGGCTTTTGTCAAGGGTTCTCTGGAAGATGCCGACGTAATCCTATTGGTCACCGAGCCCGGCGAAAACCCAGCTACCCATGAAGCAATCCCGCTGCTTAGTAGGGTTGAAGCACCCATTGTGCTGGTAATCAATAAGATGGATTTGTCGAACCAAGAAGATCTTAAACAGCGAATCGAGGAGTGGAAGAGCGTTTTAAATCCCGTTCATATCACCGTGATTTCCGCACTTCACGCCCATAATACAGAAGGATTATTGCGGGTCTTGGTAGATTTATTGCCCATCCACCCCGCCTATTTCCCTGATGATGACCTGACCGATAAACCGGAGCGGTTTTTCGCTTCGGAAATTATTCGAGAAAAAATATTTTTAAATTATCGTCAGGAAATTCCCTACAGTAGCGAAGTCGTAATTCGGGAATTCAAAGACAAAGAGGGGCTTTTGGTGATTCTCGCCGACATTCTAGTTGAAAGAAATAGTCAAAAAGGAATAATAATAGGAGACAAAGGTTCGATGTTAAAAAAGACCGGGATGGATGCCCGGAAATCTCTCGAATCTTTTTTTGGTAAAAAAGTGTTCTTAGAAACACGAGTTAAAGTAGATCCCGATTGGCGTAACAACGAACTTCGTTTAAAGCAATTGGGGTATAAAGTATAGAAAAACAAAAATGGCAAATATTGTATCGATTGTGGGGCGCCCCAACGTGGGTAAATCTACGCTTTTTAATAGGTTAATAGAGCAGCGGAAAGCGATCATGGACAATCAAAGCGGCGTTACGCGAGATCGTCACTATGGCTACGCTGACTGGACGGAAAAATATTTTACCGTCATTGATACCGGCGGCTACGTCGTAGGTTCCGAAGATGTTTTCGAAGAAGCGATACGTGAACAGGTAGAATTAGCCATTGAGGAATCGACGGTTGTATTGTTTATGGTCGATACAGACACTGGCCTTACCGCTTTAGATAAAGAGTTTGCAAAAGTATTGAGACGGTATGACAAGCCTGTCTTGATCGTAGCAAACAAAGCCGAAACACAGGCAAGAAGATTAGCAGCCGTCGAATTTTATGAAATGGGGCTGGATGCTGAAATTTTTCCCGTTTCTTCGCAAACCGGTGAAGGAACCGGCGAGCTGTTGGATGCCGTCGTCAGTTATTTCGAAGAGGAAGGTGTTGAAAACCCGGATGAAGGTATACCGAAAATAGCCATTATTGGAAGACCCAATGTGGGTAAGTCTTCTTTCTTGAACGTACTAACGGGTACCGAAAGGAGTATTGTAACCGATATCGCTGGTACGACCCGAGACTCCATCCATACGCGGTATAAGGCTTATGGAAAGGATCTTATTTTGATCGATACAGCTGGGCTGCGACGAAAATCTAAAATTTCGGAAAGTATCGAGTTTTACTCCACGCTTCGTTCGTTAAAAGCCATTGAAGAGTCAGATGTATGCATCGTTTTAATCGACGCATCCCGAGGTTTAGAATCTCAGGATATCAATATCATCGGCCACGCGCAACGCCTGAAAAAAGGGGTAGTATTAATGGTCAATAAATGGGATTTGATAGAAAAAGATTCGGGTACGGCAGCTTTATGGACGAAAATGATCAAGGAGCGACTCGCCCCGCAAAACGATTTACCCATTTTGTTTGCCTCCGTTTTAACGAAACAACGCATATTCCAGGTCATGGAAAAGGCGATGGAAGTATATGAGAATAAGACAAAGAAGATCTCTACTTCTAAGTTGAACGAAGTGATGCAATCGGAAATTGAAAAACATCATCCGCCAGCGTATCGAGGGAAGTATATCAAAATCAAATATATGATTCAACTTCCGTCAAAATCGCCTAGCTTCGTGTTCTTCTGTAATCACCCAAAATATGTCCAAGAGCCTTATAAGCGCTTTTTGGAAAACCGGTTAAGAGAGAATTTCGGCTTTTCTGGAGTCCCCATCAGTCTGTTTTTTAGAGAAAAATAAAGGAGGTGAGTACAGACAAAATCTTCAGGTATCGTAAACTTTCACCGGAGCTCATGCGTTTGTGGAATAGGAGACGCCTATCGGCGACCGTGTAACCTAAAATTGTTTTTGTGAAGGCGCTCGCTCATCTCAACAAATACCTTTTAAAATACAAATGGTACCTGGTATTAGGTACGATCTTTACCATTATCTCGAACTTATTCGGGATTTTACCCGCCCAAATTGTGCGCCAATCGCTCGATTTGGTAAAAGATAATTTAGATCTTTTTTTCCTATACAAGGGGTCAATTTTAGAGGGGGATATCCGGCAACATTTCTATAAAACCATTCCCTTTTTTGGTTTTCTGATTGTATTGATGGCCTTCATGAAAGGAGTTTTTCTTTTTATGGTTCGTCAGACCATCATCGTGATGTCGCGGCATATTGAGTTTGATCTTAAAAACGAAATTTATGCCAAGTACCAGGATTTGCCCATGCGTTTTTTCAAGAGCAACAACACGGGCGATTTAATGGCACGAATCTCCGAAGACGTGAGTAAGGTGCGGATGTATGTGGGGCCTGCCTTGATGTACGGCATCAACCTGGTTGTGCTCATTATCTTGGTGACGTCCTACATGTTTTCCGTGAGCCCCAAACTTTCTTTTTATACCTTACTACCCTTACCCTTTCTATCGATCGCGATTTATTATGTTCACAATTTAATCATCACACGTTCGGAAGCTATTCAGCGTCAACTCTCAGAATTGTCGACCGATGCACAAGAAACATTTTCTGGCATTAGAGTCGTGAAAACGTTTGTACAAGAGGCCTTCTTTTCCCGAAAGTTTCGTGCCGGTGCTGAAGAATTTAAACGTAGGTCTTTAAGCATGGTTCGCGTTGATTCGCTATTCTATCCACTCGTGATGGTTTTAGTTGGATTAAGTAACGTTTTAGTTGTATACGTCGGAGGCCAAGAAATAATTAACGGACGGCTCACGGCGGGGAACATTGCCGAATTCATCATTTACCTCAATATGATGACCTGGCCAGTGATGGCGATCGGGTGGACCACCAGCCAGGTGCAGAGAGCGGCAGCTTCGCAGCAACGGATCAACGAGTTTTTGGAGGAAAAAAATGAAATCGTTTCCGAAAAAGGTTTAAAACCCGAAGTGAAGGGAAAGCTATCCTTTCGAAACGTCAGGTTTGTATACCCCGACTCTGGCATCGTGGCGCTAGAAGACTTTAACCTGGAAGTAGCACCAGGAGAATCGGTTGCGATCTTGGGGACGACGGGTTCGGGTAAGAGCACCTTAGCTAATTTGATTGTTCGCCTTTACGATCCGGAGGGCGAAATTTTAATTGATGATATACCCCTGAAAGATTATGATGTGAAATACATTCGTAGTCAAATGGGTTACGTACCCCAGGAAGTATTTCTATTCTCCGACACCATAGAAAATAATATTCGATTTGGCGTCGACCGTGAATTGAGTAAAGAGGCCATTGTGCAGGCAGTGAAAGATGCTGATTTATACGACAATATCTTAGGGTTCCCCGATGGTTTTCAAACCCGCTTAGGCGAACGAGGCATTACCCTTTCCGGAGGGCAAAAACAGCGATTGTCCATTGCCCGCGCCATCGTTCGAGAACCTAAAATCCTAGTCCTCGACGACAGTCTGTCCGCTGTGGATACGCAAACGGAAAACGTCATTCTGAATAATCTCCGGAGAATAATGAATGGCCGAACAACGGTTATTATTTCTCACCGAGTATCTTCCGCCAAGTTAGCTGATAAGATAGTTGTTCTTGATGGAGGTAGGATTGTTGAAACAGGTACCCATGAAACACTTATGGATAAAAATGGAGTTTATTTTGAGCTCCATGAAAAGCAATTAAAAACGGAAGAAATAGAATAAACTATACAAAATTTAGCAACATTAGGTGTGCAATTTTTTTTTATAAATTAGCCACCATCGTTCAACCCATTTTCTCGTATACGCCCTCCATTACCTAAAGTCAGTAGTAGTACATTGTTATTTTTAGAGTCTCCTTTTTTACTTCGGAAACATTAATTATTAACACGATGAAAACCCTTGCTAAACTATTTTTTTGGGCAATATTGCCCTTCCTCACGCGAGCTGTCTTTGCCCAAATCAGCATTCCTGACAGTCATTATAAGGTGGAAACCCATTCTCAGCCCATTATTATCGTAAATCAATTTCCAACCAGTTTAGACGGGGAAGTTTCAACGATACAATTAGGGGGAGACGTCTATACGTTTGCTGAGCCAATAACGCAAATCCAACGTAATTTAGCCTATGCCGTAAGTCGTTCAGGGATCAACTATCAGTTGTTTTTTTCGGCCATCGCCATCGTGGACATTCAAGTAGAGGACGGCTTCAATGCGATCAATAACGATGTCGAGATAAAAGCAGAAATGACGGTGATGGACACCATAGGTCCCAATTATTCTTCAACCATGGCTATACGACATCGGGGTGCATCATCCTTGACTTACCCTAAAAAGTCCTATCGGGTCCAATTGAAAGACGAAAATTTCAAGAATAAGCATGAATCAATTTTCGGCCTACGCTCAGATCGCCGCTGGTTGATGTTGGCACTCTACAATGAACGATTGCGTATCAACAACAAGGTGTGTCATGATCTTTGGCTTGATATGCATAAATTATATTATCACGATCTTGAACCGGATGCTCATTCTACCATACGATCGCGCTATGTTTTAGCATTTATAGACAACCAGTACCGAGGCATGTACTTGTTTACCGAAGATGTCGATGCCAAACAATATAAACTGTTTGAGGATGAAGACAATGAGGAAGATGTAGGAAACAGTGTGGTCTACGGTCCATATCAGGGCGGGGAGCTCTACAAGGGTGACAATAACGGAGCACCAAACCATTTTGAACCACCCTTGGATGCAATCGATCCCTTACCCAGTCCTGGAACAGAAGTATGGGAGGGTTGGGAATTGAAGTTTCCTGATGTCTCGGATTGGGTTCGTTTGCGTGACTTTTCCCTCTATGTAAAGAATACACCCACGGCCGATCTTCAAGCAACCATTTGGAACCAATTACATAAAGAGAATTTTATCGATTACTATCTCTTCATCAATCTGGTGTTAGCCGAAGATAATCTGGGGAAAAATCTGTTTATGGCAAAATACCGACAAGGAGAACCCTACTTTTACGGAGTTTGGGACCTCGACGGTACCTTGGGCTATGAGTATAATTCAAGTCGACATACCCGAGACATCGGACTGATCGGAAATCATTTATGGGGGAAATTGCTGGAGAATAACGACGAGCTTAAGGATGAAATCGCGGTACGTTGGTTCACCTTGCGTAAGGGTTTATTGGCAACCAACTCCATTTTAGCAAGGGTCCAAAAACAATATGACTATCTGGAAGGAAACGGCGCCTATAGGCTCGAAAGTATCGCCCAAGGTAGAACACCACAGCAAGTTGAACACGGAGGTTGGGATCGTAGTTGGTTTAATCCAACCCAAGACGAACTCAATTATATGCGCAACTTTATTTCCGCCCGACTCGCCAAAATGGATACCCGAATAGAACCCTGGCTATCGTCACCGTTACCAGTACAGCTTGCATCTTTTGATGTACATAAGGAAAAAGACGCAGTTCAACTTCAATGGGCAACGACGAGAGAAGCCCAAGCCGATCGGTTCGAAATAGAGCATAGCAATGATGCAGCCCAATGGAAGAAAATCGGAATAGTAACTGCTAGCGGTGATTCCGAAACGGTCAATTACTATCGATTTGTACACAGCCCCGTCTTGTTGGGAGTACAATATTACCGACTTAGAATGATTGACAAGGACGGCTCCGACGAGTTGTCATTGGTTCGATCAATTGATTTTGAGTCGGAAAAGAAACTCATTTTGTACCCCAATCCCGTCAGCGATGTACTCAGCATCGATATCAAGAAAGGTCAAAAAGCGGAAAGGCTTACCTTAATGGATGGCCTGGGTAGAGAAGTATGGCAACAATCCGATGCTGGGCTGTTGTCAAATTGCCAAATTCCAGTCGCTGGATTAAACGGCTTGTATTGGTTAAAAGTGTTTTTTGCTGACGGCACACAAACCTTAGAACGGGTATTGGTGGTCAAATAAAGCAAAGATCAATTACAGTTGTAGGTGGGTGGTTGATTTGATTTCACCCATCACAAACTGACTTTGCGTACTACCGATTATATTTTCCAAAGCACCCAGTTTTTCCATTAGGAAACGCTGGTATTGAGGCATATCCTCGACCACTACCTTTAAGAGGAAATCGTATTCTCCTGAAATATTCAGACATTCCAGCACTTCGGGATAACCCATGACCGCCTGAACAAAGCGCTCTCCCATGGTTCTGGAATGTTCTTTTAATGCCACGCTACAAATCACCATCAACTTTTTTCCAACCTTTTCCCGGTCTACTAAGGCTACGTACTTTCGTATAACACCTTCCTTCTCCAGTTTGCGCACCCGCTCATAAACCGGTGTGTACGAAAGGTTGACCTTTTCTGCCAGCTCGCGTGTCTTTAGCGTGGCATCCTCCTGCAAATGGTGAAGAATTGCTTTGTCCGCTTGGTCGAGAATGAGTGTAGTCATTTTATATAATAAGCACTAAGAATCTTGAACTATTCAGATTAGATACTCAAATATTGGCACTAAAATAGATAAAATAACTGCAAATCGCGGTTACTTTCGAACATATTTTAGAATGAACTAAATTTGTGGGTGAACGACTGATCCTTTGTTAACTAGTAGTCGTGCCGAAATTATGACGAATATATCAGATATATTGAAAGAAAGAATTATGGTGTTGGATGGTGCTATGGGTACCATGATCCAGCGCTATAAATTAGAAGATCATGATTATAGAGGAGAACGGTTTAAAGATTGGCCTAGCGATGTAAAGGGCAATAACGATTTATTGTCTTTGACCCGTCCCGACATAATCAAGGAAATTCATGCTGCTTATTTCGAAGCCGGGGCGGACATATGTGAGACCAACACCTTTTCAAGTACGTCCATCGCCATGGCAGATTATGGCATGGAATCATTGGTCTATGAACTGAACGTTGCTTCGGCGAAAATTGCCCGAGAAGCGGCGGATCAATTTACGGCTGCTAACCCGACCAAACCACGGTTTGTGGCTGGGTCGATTGGACCGACCAACCGAACGGCCTCTCTCTCACCAGACGTCAATAATCCGGGTTATCGAGCTGTTTCTTTTGATCAATTGGTAGCGGCATACTACGAGCAAATCCAGGGGTTGATGGACGGCGGAGTCGACATACTCCTGGTTGAAACCATTTTTGATACCCTGAATGCTAAAGCTGCTTTATTTGCCATTGACCTATTTTTCGAAGATGCACGAAAAGGTAAGGTCCAACAGCAAGAAACTTGGCGATGGAACGGTAAGGATGCCGTACCGATTATGGTTTCGGGTACCATTACGGATGCCTCGGGCAGAACCTTGTCGGGTCAAAATACCGAAGCTTTTCTAACATCTGTTTCCCATTTGCCTCTATTGTCTGTGGGCTTGAATTGTGCGCTAGGAGCTGATTTAATGAGGCCATATATAAAGGTATTAGCCGAAAAATCGCCGTTTTATACATCAGCTCATCCCAATGCTGGGCTCCCTAATGAAATGGGAGAATATGACGAATCGCCCGAGCATATGGGTGCAGTCATTGAAGGGTTCCTCAAAGAAGGTATGCTTAATATCGTCGGTGGATGTTGTGGAACTACCCCGGCTCATATCAAAGTGATTGCTGACGTTGCTGCTCAACACACGGCTCGTCAACCGATTACCCGTAAGCATGTGATGAAGCTGTCGGGACTGGAGCCTATGGCTGTCACCGAATTGTCAAACTTCGTCAATATAGGCGAACGCTGTAACGTCACTGGGTCCAAAAAATTCGCCCGTCTTATACGGGAAGGAAACTACGATGCTGCATTAGCCATTGCCCGTGAACAGGTCGAAGCCGGTGCTCAAATTCTGGATATCAACCTTGATGAGGGAATGATCGATGGGGTAGAGGCTATGCGAACTTTCATCAACTTGATTGCTTCCGAGCCGGATATCTCTAAAGTGCCCCTTATGATTGACTCTTCCAAATGGGAGGTTATTGAAGCGGGGTTAAAATGTGTCCAGGGGAAGGCTATTGTCAACTCTATTTCCTTGAAAGAAGGAGAAGAAAGGTTCAAAGAGTTGGCTCGTACTGTGATGCGGTATGGCGCAGCGGTGGTGGTGATGGCTTTTGATGAAAAAGGGCAAGCCGATAATTTCGAGAGACGTATTGAAATTTGTGAAAGAGCCTATCGTATTCTTGTTGATGAAGTGGGCTTTCCACCTGAAGATATCATCTTCGACCCTAATATTCTTACCGTTGCTACGGGAATGGAGGAGCATAATAATTATGCCCTGGACTTTATCCATGCGGTTCGGTGGATAAAAGAGAATCTTCCTCATGCGAAAGTGTCGGGTGGGGTTTCGAACGTATCATTTAGTTTTAGAGGAAATGAGCCTATTCGGGAAGCTATCCACACCGTTTTTCTTTATCATGCCATCAAAGCCGGTCTGGATATGGGGATTGTCAATGCCGGTCAGATCGGTATCTATGATGAAATTCCCAAAGACCTGCTCGAGTTAGTAGAAGATGTACTTCTCAATCGACGTTCCGATGCGACCGAACGGCTATTAGCTTTCGCCGAAACGGTAAAGAGCAAAGGCAAGACGCAGTCGGGTCCTGATTTGAGCTGGAGGAATTTACCCATAAAAGAACGAATTGCCCATGCACTCGTCAAAGGAATTGCGGATTATATTGAGGAAGACACAGAGGAGTGTAGACAATTATATGCCCGTCCGCTGGAAGTGATTGAGGGGCCTTTGATGGATGGAATGAGCATTGTAGGGGACTTGTTTGGGTCGGGTAAAATGTTTTTACCTCAGGTGGTGAAATCCGCACGGGTGATGAAAAAAGCCGTTGCTTACTTGCAACCCTTCATTGAAGCAGAAAAGCAGGAAGGGGCAAGTACCGCTGGGAAAGTGTTGTTAGCTACGGTGAAAGGGGATGTTCATGATATTGGCAAGAATATTGTCGGTGTAGTGTTAGGTTGTAATAATTACGAAATCATCGACCTAGGTGTCATGGTACCGACCGAAAAAATACTGTCGGTCGCCCGTGAAGAGAATGTCGATATCATCGGGCTTTCTGGCTTGATTACGCCATCCCTAGATGAAATGGTGGGTGTAGCTAAGGAAATGGAGCGACAAGGGTTTACCATTCCGTTACTGATTGGTGGTGCCACGACGTCTCGGATTCACACCGCTGTAAAAGTTGATCCTCATTATTCGGGACCGGTGATTCACGTGCTGGATGCGTCACGTTCGGTTCCCGTTGCCGGTCGTCTATTGCAAAGCAAGGAAAGCCTTGATGTCACTTGGAAAGAATTCAAATCAGAATATGAAAAACTGAGAGAAGATCATGCTCGACGGAAAACAGCGAAAGCTCAGTTGCCCTTAGAAGCGGCGCGTGCCAATAAATATCAAATTGATTGGTCTCAATACGAACCACCCAAACCAACCTTCTTAGGTACACGGAAATTTGAGAACTATGATTTAGCGGAGATCGCACGGTATATCGATTGGACTCCATTTTTTCAAACCTGGCAATTGGCCGGTAAATATCCTGCGATACTCGACGATGAAATTGTTGGGGTGGAAGCACGGAAATTATACCAAGACGCACGTACTCTCCTCGACCGTATTATTGAGGAGAAGTTACTCAGGGCGAGTGCCGTGATTGGTTTTTGGCCGGCGAATGCATCAATGGATGACATTTTACTTTATGAGTTTTCTTCGGATGAAAAAGTAACGGAATGCGAAAAACATGGGCAGCACGCTCACCTTACGTACCAAACAGGGACTGAGGTTACCCATGTATTACATCATCTTCGCCAGCAAAATCAGAAGGCACCTGGGTTACCGAATTACTGCCTGTCGGATTTCGTTGCACCCGCTGATAGCGGTCGAAAAGACTATATCGGGGGCTTTGCCGTGACGGCTGGAATTGGCATAGAAGCTTTGTTGGAGCAATTTGAATCTCAACACGATGATTATAATAGCATAATGGTCAAATCGCTTGCAGATCGCTTGGCGGAAGCATTTGCTGAATTGATGCATGAACGTGTAAGGAAGGAGTTCTGGGGCTATAGTCAAAGTGAAAACTTTACCAACGATGAGTTGATCAAGGAAGCTTATAAAGGGATTCGCCCCGCGCCAGGTTATCCGGCTTGTCCGGACCACACCGAAAAAGCCACACTTTTTGAGTTATTGAATGCCAACAGGGTAGGAATAAAATTAACCGAACATTTTGCGATGTACCCGGCCAGTTCGGTAAGTGGCTGGTATATAGCTCACCCAGAGAGCCGTTATTTCCCAGTGGGGAAAATTCAAAAAGATCAGGTTCTGGACTATGCCAAAAGGAAAGGAATGACCTTGGAGGAAGCAGAGCAGTGGCTCGCCCCTCAATTGAGCTATTAATCCGATTGAAATGGGAGATTTATGGGGAAGGAAATCAATCCCCGTTCTCTCTATTCAAGGTGAATCGTATGGGAAAAGGGGGTAAATCCGGTCAGGAATACAGTAGGCGATCCCGTATGGGCAAGAGCACCACGTAAGACGGTGTTGAGATGCTGATTTATTCCTGGCCCAAAACGAATCGTGTGACCTTCGTAGGTATAGGATCCCATCCCTGACGCTAACACCCAGCTTTTAGGTGTATGGGGAACTGATTCAACCCCCTGGAATACTCCCCCTTCTCTGAAAATGATCTCGATAGCTAAAGGAACACGGTTGGTCCCTTTCGAATTCACATCGAAGGTTATTCCTTTCGTAGTTTTACGAATGTTGACAACCGTCTCTAAGTTTTGAACTTCGCTAGGTGGCCGTTGGATACGCGGCATTTTTGCCCAATCTCCATCTCCCGGGAGTAGATTGGGTGCTAATGGTTGATAATAAGGCCCTTCCAGAACTTGCGTTAGTCTCCAACCGTCGGAGGTAGTTTCAATTTTTTCTGATATAAATTGTCCTTTCCCGAAAAATGAAGACGCTAGGCGAACACCTTGGATTACCGCGTTTCCTTTCATGAAGGTGAGCCAGGTTGGATTTTTCGAAATGATGCTCGCATCCCAAATTCCTTCTCGAATCCTTACTAACCCCGAATAAGGAAGTGATTTGACATAGGAGGAAGGAGGCGGAGTTCCTTTACCAATTTGTTTCCACAACAGTTCGTCCGTAAGGTAGTAATCCAGGTGCCCAATTATCTTAGTTCCCGCTGTTTCTTCGATATACCGGCACATGCCTGCATAGGTTTCGTTGTTGTCAAGGATGGCCATATACCGGTAGGGATAGTAGTAATTTTCCATCATACCTATGGTCGCTTTGTCCTGACGTCCTGATGCATCGGTTACGATTTCTCCATTGGGGTGGACATAATAACGGGTCATATCCAAGTTTTTCCGAACATAATCTAATAAATAGGTTTTGCCGGTATACTGGGCGATGGTAATCAAAACCCGGTTACTGAGGGAGGAATAAATATAGGTACTTCGTTCGTTGTATTGTCCGTCGGGGTCCAGGTCGATTCCTTCGGCTAACCATTGTTCTATGCGATTCAGGTACTTTTGGGAAGGCCATAAAGCATAAATACTGGCTAAGGCGCCGCAAACGACCCAGCGATGGTTGGGTGTATGTATACCTCCTACAGTTAAGGCATCGGCTGCTTTGCGTAGAAAGGTTTTTATCTTTTCGAGCAAGGGCGCCGACTCTTTCATTTTTAAGCGATCAATCAACCGCCATGCGTTGCAAAGTCGTTTAGCGATGAAACCGGTATCTGGAGTCGAGTGAAAATTGGTTGACATCAGATCAATAGTACCGTCTTCGTGTTGTAATGTGAGTAGATAGGCCATAGCCTCATCCATTCTTTGAATCAATTCGATCGAGCGGTGATACTTTGAATTAGGGAGGTACAAACAGCAGGCACCTACTCTAACCAGTCCGGCGGTACTATGTGGATTGAAGATGCGATACGGGTCGGTCAGTCCCCCGAAATCGGGTCCCTCTTCTCGATTTTGGAGTTTCAATTGATTTTCCACGGAAGTATCTGCCAATGGTGTCAGAGACAGGATCCAGTCGGGGATTTCTTGATTAGACTGGAATAAACTTTCGGGGTAAATACTTGAAAATGGCGCTACTGTCGTTAAAATAGAGGCATTCCTGATAAAAACGCGTCGGTTCATAGTTCGGGGTTAATAGGTAAGAAGCGTCGAATTTAAGCCTTCACAGGTAATAACCAGTGAACTTTTTTTGTTAATAGGAGCCAATCGATGGCCGAGGCATTATTTCAAGAATTAGAAAGTCGCTTCACTTTTATGTAGCTCATTACCTCTAAGAAATTCGATCGTTACCCTTTGTTCTTTTTCATGTTTGTTCAATATCTCCATGTAGTCATAGATATCATCAATAGTGTATGCGCCGATCTTGGTAATGATGTCACCGACGCGAAGGCCTGCTTTTTCAGCGGGACGCCCCTTGGTAATCCCATCGATTTTCAATCCTTTACCTGAAAAGCTGTAATCGGGCATTACCCCGAGTGTAACTTTAAAGGATGTAGTGGTATTTCCCTTATGGGGGTTATTGGCTTGTATGTAGTCGGGGTAGCCCTCTTCCTTTTCGAGGGCATCTATGAGTTGGGTGATAATGTGGAGAACTTTAGCGGCTCCTTCTGCATTGATTTTGTCGGCGTCATCGACAGTTTTATGATAGTCATTATGGGCTCCCGTGAAGAAAAATAAAACAGGAATATTCCGATTGTAAAAAGATGTATGATCGGAGGGGCCGATACCAGAGGAATCTATTTTAATTTTTAATGATTCTTGACTTAGAATGTCTGGAAGAAGTTTACCCCACCATGAACTCGTACCCCAACCTCCAATGGTCAGTCCGCGGGCATCTTCATATCGTCCAATCATGTCCATATTGATCATAAAGGCAATCGATTCTAGGGGGATGGTGGGGTTGGAGACAAAATATTTTGAGCCGATTAAGCCTAGTTCCTCTGCGGAGAAAGCGATAAATAGAAAATTAAATCGCTCTTTGGTGGGGTTTTGGGATAAGAATTTAGCCAGTTCCAAGAGTCCAGCAGTTCCGGAAGCGTTATCATCAGCTCCGTTGTGAATTTGATCCACTGCATAGGGTTCTCTTGATCCCCCTTGCCAACCATAGCCCAGGTGATCATAATGGGCTCCGATAACCACCGTTTTTTCAGCGCCGTTATCTAAAAAACCGATCACATTTCGGGAGGTTTGTAAATGCGTAAAGTGGTCGATGGTTTGTTGCAATAAAAAAGGTTGAAAAAAGCTATTTTCAACACCGGCGGGTTGCAACCCAAAATTTTGAAATTGGCGAGCTATGTAATTTGCCGCTTTAATTTCTCCTAGGGTGGCGGTGCCCCTTCCTTCTAGGGAGTCGGATGCTAATATATTGATATGACTTTGTAGGGCAGTTGGCGAAATCGTTTGGCTCCAGGCAAATGTAGTACAACCTATCCACAATAACGCCAGTAATAATCTTTTCATAGGTGAATAATGGTTTTACAGGATCGAATATCCTCAGGTATTTTTAGAGAAGCACAGAAAAGTATTTAGACTTCTTTTTGGAAGAGCTGTAAAGATCTAAAGACCGGTTACTTGGTGACGTTACTTTTCCGTCGGATCGTCTGCTATGAGGTTATCCTTTAACTCCTGCAGGAAGCCTCTTACATGTTGCAACTGAAGAATGATATTTTCAGCAGTTTCTCGGTGGTTCAACTGTTGTCGGGCACCCCGGATGGTACGACCTTGAATTTCCTTTTGGTATTGTATTTTCTTGATAATTTCGATATCGGCGTCCGTATACCGACGGCGATTACGACCATCTCTTTTGGGTTTTAGGTGAGGGAATTCCTTCTCCCAATACCGCAAGGTGGAAGGTTCGCAATTCACCATTTCAGCCACTTCGTTTATGTCGTAATAAAGTTTCGACATAACTCGTGTTAAGCGGGTTGGTGGGTTCTAATCTCCGTTGCGCTGCGTTGATAAACTTGCGAATAGGGGGCTACACTTTTCGTAATCCATGCATTGCCGCCTACGATGGTGTCATGACCGATAACGGTATCCCCACCTAAGATAATGGCATTGGCGTAAATGACGACGTTATCTTCAATGGTTGGGTGTCTCTTGGTCGAAGCCATCGACTTCGAAACATGGGTAGCTCCGAGGGTAACACCCTGGTAAATTTTGACATTATTCCCGATTTCTGCTGTTTCGCCGATGACGATGCCTGTGCCGTGGTCTATGAAGAAATGGCGACCAATTTTGGCATGCGGATGAATTTCTATACCGGTCAGGCTGTGGGCATATTCACTGAACATACGCGGTAAAAAGGGGACTTTCAAATTGGCCATTGCATGAGCAATACGATAGGTTGCAATCGCCATGAACCCCGGGTATATACCTACTACCTCTTCGATTCCTGTAGATGCAGGGTCGTTGTCTGTAATAGCTTGTGCATCTTCCAGCAGCATATTGTATATCTCGGGAAGGCTCCGATGAAATTCGCTGATGGTACGTTCAATGGAATCCGGTAAGAGCGGTGCGATCGGTTTTAACAAACACTCCAGTCGCTCTGTGAGTTTATTAAATGCCCTATTCAATTCGGCATTCCCTGTGGCAAAGCGACATTCACAATCCGAGCTACTCGGAAACATAAAGTCGATTAGCGACTGGATGTATTGACCACTTTCTTTTCGAGATGGAAGACTATATTTGAAATATTTCTTCCCCTTACTGAGCTGGTCAAAAAATGCGGCTTTCTCTTCCGGTGTCATAAATACAACGCTATTACTAAACTTTAGCGAATAAATTAGTTACGCAAAGTTAAGACTGAATAACGAAATCCCCAGTTGTTTGCGTGTTTGCAACCAATTCTTTTTCGCTGACAACACGTGATCAGGGATTTTTAAACCATAATCATTGCATCTCTAATTAACTGAAAAAACGGAAGGGGAGTTCCCAAGCGCCAATTACCAGAAATACGCGTAAAGGAATGCGATAATGGCTAATACGATGGCTGCGCCCCACGTGAACTCGCGATGGGTTTTAAATGCCTTGAAATCGACTTCGAGTCCTTTTTTCTCGTCGGGTAACGCATAACCTAAAATAACCATTCCAGTAACACAGATGAGGAACACCCAACCCATTCGGTCGAGGAAGGGGACCGTCGACCAATCAGCAAAGGGGAAGAGGTTGAGGTGCATTAGCAAGGCTACCAAAAATCCCCCTACAATCGCAAATAGAGCCCCTGCGGAATTCGTTCTCTTCCAAAAGAAGCCCATGATAAAGGATGCAAAAATACCGGGGGATAGTAGTCCGGTCATCTCTTGGATGAATTGGAAACCTCCCTTTTTTTCAATGCCCATGTAGGGAGAAGCAATAATGGCAATCACCATGGATACCACGACCACCCATCGCCCTATATTGACGAGCTGCTGTTCGGTGGCATTTTTTGCAAAGTAATTTTTGAAAATATCCAGGGTGAAAATGGTCGAAATACTATTGGCTTTTCCCGCCAGAGAAGCCACAACAGCTGCCGTCAGCGCAGCAAAGGACAAGCCCTTTAAGCCCGCCGGAAGGAGACTTAAAAGTACGGGATAGGCTTTGTCCGGTAGGAGAGTGCCATCCTCTCCGAGCATTTCCTGCTGATATAGGCCTTGGCTATACAATGCAAATGCCGCAATTCCAGGGAGGGTGACGATTACCGGCATCAGAAGTTTCAAGAAGGCCGCAAATAATATGCCATTTCTCGCTGTTTTTAGATCCGCTCCCAGTGCTCTTTGGGTGATGTATTGATTACAACCCCAATAATTTAAATTCACAATCCACATTCCACCCAACAATACGGTCAAGCCGGGTAATTGCATATAGTAGGGATTGTCTTTTTTGAAAATCATATGGAAATGGTCATCGTGATGTTCTTGCATTAAACGAAAGCCATTGACCAGACCTTCAGTGCCAAATACGTTCGCCACCAGATTGACCGCCAGGTAGGTAGTAGCCAGTCCGCCTATGACCAGGAAGAATACTTGGATGACATCGGTATAGCCGATTACTTTCATCCCTCCCAGGGTGATCAAAATGGCGAATACGGCCAACCCAATCATACAAGTCGTAAAACTTAGACCTGATATGCCCGAAACGGCTAAGGCACCCAGGAATAAAATGGAGGTAAGATTTACTAGGATATAAAGCGCTAACCAGAATATCGCCATGATTAGGCTTACCGTTTTGTTGTATCGCTGGTTCAGAAACTGGGGCATGGTATAAATGTTGTTCTTCAGATATACCGGAATGAAAAACACTGCGACGACGATCAGCGTAGCAGCAGCCATCCATTCATAAGTCGAGATGGCCAGACCCAGTTTAAAACCGTCTCCCGACATCCCAATAAATTGTTCAGCTGAAATATTGGAAGCGATGAGGGAAGCGCCAATAGCCCACCAGGTTAGTGAGCCCTCTGCGAGGAAAAAGTCTTTGGTGGAAGCTTCTGCATGTTTTTTTCGGTGATAAATCCAGTAGCCGTATCCTGCTACTACCACGAAATAGAATAGAAAAATGATGTAATCCAGCGTATGCAGTTGCTTCATAGTTTCGTTAAAGTCAAGCTTGAAATCACAATGTTGCTAAAAGCTGTCAAAAATACACAACCAAAATGAAAACATTGCAAGGAATTTTTGAAGGGAAACAAGTGATCTATTCACCCGGTATCATTTTTTCCAACTCTCGAATCGGATTAGAGGGGTTCTTAGTACTACTCAAAGCGGCTTTTTCAAGCTCGTAATACACCTGAAAACCTTCTTTTCGCCCTGTTTTTTCAAGAAATTCAATTAACCCCCTTCTACCTACATTCTTGAGCCAAAAAGAAACTTCTGTGGCAGCCGTGATATAGGCGAGAGCGATATGCCGGTCATCTCCATCAAAAAAGCCTTTTAATGTAGAAATTTCTCCCAAGGTTAAGCGTTTTGCAGGAGGTTTCGTCTTTTGATGCCAGGCTTCCAGATAATATTCGTACCGGGATACGCTATCGGTCGTTTTGACAAAGCGTCGATCCAACATCATGGCTAGGCCTTCGTTGAACCACTGGGGGATGTCGAAGGTGGTGGTTTTCCACCCTAATCGCTGGAAAAGTTCGATATGGGACATTTCGTGGGCAATGACGTCGGTATTCATATCACGGTAATTAAGAACAATGAATGTACTGCCATACAAGGTTCCTAAACTACAACCGGCCCCCTCTTTACTGTGGCAATATTTTTGGTATTCTTCCGGGTTACTGCAAATTATTACCCGAGCATTTCCTCTTCGCTCTCTCCAAAAATCTCGAATCCTATATTCCGCGGATTGGAGCATGATAAGAATGCGTCGTTTATGTTCCATGGGGATTCCCGGACTGACATACACGTTCTCATGTAGTTTATAGAAAGAACTAAAACGGATGAATTCGCAAAAAAGGATGTGCTTATATTGAATGTATGCTAGCGTTAGCAACAACAAGATGAACATCAAAACGAAGGTTTTAAATCCTTTTAGGCGAATGGTTGACACAGTCGATGTATGTATTGTTAGAGTTCAAAGATAGGGAAGTTGGACTTGATCGGCTAGACGCTACCTGGCCAGGTGCCAATTTGCTTTCTCCTACCTCTTTAGTGAAGGCTATATTAGCTAATTTATTATCTGTCTTGGGAAAAGATTAGCAAACTTTCTGTAATTAACCCTTAAAAAAAAGGCTGTCCCTTTTCGTCAGAGACAGCCTTTAATTTTAATATTAAAATCCTGCGACTAGTGTTTGAAATGGCGAATGCCGGTGGTGACCATGGCAATGCCTGTTTGGTTGCAGTACTCGATCGAATCTTTGTCACGGATGGATCCGCCTGGTTGAACTACGGCGGTAATACCCGCTTTTTGGGCAATTTCAACACAATCGGGGAAAGGGAAGAATGCATCCGAAGCCATAACGGCACCTTGCAGGTCAAAACCAAAGGATCCTGCTTTTTCAATGGCTTGTTTCAAGGCATCCACACGAGAGGTTTGCCCAGTGCCACTGGCTAACAGTTGATTTTCTTTAGCTAAAACGATGGTATTTGATTTGGTATGCTTACAGACTTTCAAGGCAAATTCCAGCGCTTTGAACTCTGAGTCAGAAGGACTTTTCTCCGTGACAACCGTCATTTGACTGGCTGTTTCAGTCAAAGCATCCTTGTCTTGTACCAGCACCCCATTCAGCACGGTTTTAAACATTTCATGTGGTACGGCCGTCGGTTTACGTACTAATAAAATTCGGTTTTTCTTAGATTTAAGCAGTTCGAGTGCATCGTCGTCGTAGCTCGGTGCGATCAGGATCTCCATAAACAATTTATTGAGTTCCGTAGCGGTATCGAGATCGATGGGTGCATTCGTTACGATGACGCCCCCGAAGGCTGATACAGGGTCGCAAGCCAACGCATTCAAATAAGCATCTTTAGCGGTGTCGGCAACAGCAACGCCACAAGCATTGGTATGTTTAATGATGGCAAAAGCAGGCTTATCGCCGGCAAACTCGTCGATCAACGAAACACAAGCATCTACGTCAACCAAATTATTGTAGGATAGTTCCTTCCCGTGTAATTTGTCGAACAACGCGTCCAAATCTCCGTAAAAAGTAGCTTTTTGATGGGGATTTTCGCCGTAACGCAATTCGTGAGCGGGAAGTTTTTCGAAATTTCGAATGGATATAATATCCCTATTCAGGAACCAATTGTTGATACTGGTATCGTAATGCGAGGTAGTAGCAAAAGCTTCCTGGGCAAAACCTTTTCGTTCATCGATCTTCGTTGTCAGATCATTTTGTGAAAGGAGTTCCAGTACGCGAGCATACTGATCCCGTGATGAGACGATAAGGGTATCTTTGAAGTTTTTGGCTGCTGCCCTGATCAGCGAGATGCCACCGATATCGATTTTTTCAATAATATCTTGTTCATTTGCTCCGGAAGCTACGGTTTCTTCAAAGGGATAGAGGTCAACAATGACCAAGTCCAACGCCGGAATATTAAACTCCTCCGCTTGGCGGATATCGTCTTGATTATCCCTCCGATATAGTATTCCCCCAAAAACAGCAGGATGTAGTGTCTTCACCCGTCCGCCAAAAATGGATGGATATCCTGTTAGGCTTTCCACCGCCGTAACGGGGATTCCGAGGCTTTCGATAAAGGACTGTGTGCCTCCTGTAGAATAGATTTTTACCTCATTTTTGTGAAGCAGTTCTACAATGGGAGCCAGGCCGTCCTTGTAGAATACGGAAATGAGGGCTGATTTTATCTTTTTTGCCATTTTTGAAAGATGATACAATAACTTAAATGAAACCGCAAAGCTAACAGTTTTCACCTAAATTTCACCCCCCAATCATTCGTCATTTTCATGACATTTATCTAGTTTTGCGCCGCTTCCACTGTTACTATCATCCATATGCTTTTAAAAAGGAATGCCGCACTAGGTTTTATCTTCGTTACCCTTCTTATTGACGTCATCGGACTCGGGATTATCATTCCGGTGATGCCGAAGTTAATTACCGAACTGACCGGTGATACGTTGGGTGAGGCAGCAAGAGATGGAGGCTTATTGATGTTTGTCTACGCTTTCTTCCAATTTATATGTGCACCCATTGTAGGGGGGCTCAGCGATCAATTTGGTCGACGACCGGTATTATTAGCCTCTTTGTTGGGTTTCACCATCGATTATTTGTTCCTCACTTTTGCGCCAACCTTATTTTGGCTTTATATAGGACGTATTATTGCGGGGATCTTAGGAGCGAGTTTTACAACCGCCGCCGCTTATATCGCCGACGTAAGTACACCTGAGAAACGCAGCCAGAACTTTGGACTGATAGGGGCAGCATTCGGTGCCGGATTCATCATCGGGCCGGTTATTGGAGGGCTTCTGGGACAATATGGGTCTCGAACTCCTTTTATGGTCGCTGCCGGACTTTCCTTTGTGAATTTCCTTTATGGATACTTTGTACTACCGGAATCACTGCAGCCCGAAAACCGACGAAAATTTGATATCAAAAGGGCTAATCCTATAGGAGCGTTAATGCGGTTAAAGCGTTATCCGGTTATCGTTGGGCTGGTGGTTTCATTGGTATTGATGTACCTCGCCTCCTATGCAATACATGGAACTTGGTCCTATTTTGTCATGGAAAAGTTTGGGTGGCAAGAAAAGGAGGTTGGCATATCCCTTGGGGTTTTCGGGGTTTTGTCCATGGTCGTACAGGGCGGATTAATCCGTGTTATCATACCCCGCTTAGGGAATGAACGTAGTATTTATATAGGGATGACCCTACTGGGAATAGGCTTTATCCTCTTTGCGCTTGCCCAAACCAGCTGGCAACTGTATTTGTTTATGGTGCCCTATATCCTAGGTGGGATCGCAGGGCCTGCTTTGCAAGGGGTGATTTCGACCCAGGTGCAGGTGAACGAACAAGGGGAACTTCAAGGAGCATTAACAAGTCTTAATAGCGCTACTTCGATTGTCGGCCCTCCGCTGATGACGACTGTATTTTCCACCTTCACTACATCCCACTCCCCACTTTATCTGCCCGGAGCACCGATGATCTTAGCGGCTATTTTTACAATTATTGGTGCCATATTAGCCCGACGAAACATGAAATCCCGTAATAATCCAGGAGATTGATACCGAGATTACTTGTAAATTCGTTATTTTCAACTCCTTAAATAGCGAAACCTATGTTTACCGAAACCCATGACCACTCCTTCCTTAAATCTGTTAAAGGGAAGGTCATTTTTGGTTTCTTGGTTGGTGTGGCAGCATTAACCGCCTCCTACTTCATTAGTAAAGACGCTTTCGATGAAGTAGAAGAAATGGTGTACCAAATCGCCACACCTGATGAAAGACTCCGTTTGATCAACGAAGTTTTTCAGGATATTCTTCTTTTAAACCAACTCCAAACTGAATTACAAACCATAGCCAATAGCGCTCGTAGGGCGGAAACCAGAAAAGCTTATCAAACCCATTCCGATTTGCTCCGAGCAAGACTGGATACGTTGGCGATGGAATTTTCGGCTAGCCCAGGGCAGTTGGTCCGTCTTGACTCGATCCGTTTTATGTTGGACAAGCGGGCTAGTATCCTGGATGCTTATCTGCGTGAAAGAAGGGGGATGATGACCAATTCCGATCTACAGCGCAAAGCAGACTCTCTCTCCGTAATAATTGCCACTTCTCCCGATGTTTTAAGGGATAGTACCATCATAAAAACGGAGAAACTTACCACCACCACAATTACCACAACGGTCGACAAGGAACCAACGGCCATCGCCAAAGTCGATAGCGAGGAAGAGGATAAAAAAGGTTTTTGGGGTAAACTGTTTAAAGGGAAAAAACCGAAGGAAGATGAACTTATACCCGATGAAAAGCCAGTCGTAATTAAACAGGAAGAAGTAAAAGTATCCATCGATACCCTCACCATTGCAGCAAATGACAGCGCGATCCAAAAGGTGGGGGAGGAGGTGAAAAGCATGGCTACCGTTCAAATGGCACGGGCAACACGGTTCTTTGAACGAGAAAGACAACTTCAAACTGGGGAAATCCTGCTCATGGGTAAGCTCATGGAGTTAATGAGGGAGGTAGAAAATGACGCCCTGGCTTCGATCTACCGGGACAACGAGCAAATCAGACAAACTCTTGGAGAAAGTATTAAAAATATCGGTTTCATTCTTCTGATATTTTTGTCATTAACTGCTTTGCTCGGATTTTGGATTTTTGCCGATATCACCCGAAGTACGGAATACCGGAAGGAACTCATTTTGGCCAAAGAGGAAGCTATGTACCATAGCGAAGCGAAACAACGCTTTTTGGCGAACATGAGTCACGAAATCAGAACTCCTTTACAGTCGATTATCGGCTATAGCGAACTATTAAAGGATCAGGAAAACCCCGATAAAGGTCAGCTCGAAATCATACACAAATCGTCGGTTCACCTCCTTCATTTAGTGAACGAAATACTCGATTACAGTCGTATCGTTTCGGATAGTTTTGAGTTTGTGGAAGAAAGTTTTGAGTTGGAACCCGTTCTGACCGAAGTAATAGAAACCTTATCCCCCCAAGCGTCTGCTAAGGGTCTGGCACTAAATGTTGTTAATAAGTTTCCTTCAGACACATATTTTCTTGGCGATGCTTTCCGATTGAAACAAATTCTCCATAATCTGGTTGGTAACGCCATAAAATTCACCAAAAAAGGAAAGGTGGATTTGATAGTGGAACCCGTGGAAAAAAATAATATAAAGGAGATCAGAATCGAAGTAAGGGATACCGGTATCGGATTAAAGCCTGAACAAGTCAAGCGTATTTTCAATCAATTTGAGCAAGGTCACGCCGGAATAACCCCGGAATATGGTGGTACCGGTTTGGGACTTTCGATCGTAAAAGCCTTAGTAACTGGGCAAAATGGTCGAATTAACGTCTTGAGTAAACCCAATGAATTCACCTCTTTTATAATACATTTACCCTATAAGAAAGGAGAAAAAGTAATTAAGCAGGATACTGAGGTAGAGGTAAAAGCAATGGTCGAACCGTTTTACTTTAAAGGTAAGGTCTGGATCATTGATGATGATAAATATATATTGAGTTGGCTCAAAACCGTGCTCGAACTGCATCAGATTGAAGTAAGAGCCTTTTCATCACCGGTGGAAGCCAGCAGTACGACCTGGGATCCCGAAGTTAGTGTGGTATTCATCGATATGAGGATGCCGCAAATGACCGGAACGGAGCTCTGCGAGATTTTAAAGAAAAAAGCGGATGTCAACGTGCGATTTGTCGCTTGTACGGCTATGGCATTACCGGAAGAAAGAGCGGGGATTATTAAAGCGGGGTTTGAGGAAATATTAATGAAACCGATACGAAAGTCAGAATTATTAAACGTATTAATGAATAAAACTGAAGAAAGTTTGCCCGACCATAATGAAAATAGCCCGATCAATACGGCCGATCGCCCTGAGGTTTTGTTTGATTTGAGTAATCTCGAAGCGTTAACAATGGGTGATGAACAATTGTTAAGGGATAGCCTCGAACAATTTGTAGACGACACCCTTCGTGACTTAACTAAAGTGGAGGAGCTTATGGACAATGGGGACAACCGTGCAACTTTACGGGAGTTATTCCATCGTCTTGCTGGACGAACTGCGCAGATAGGAGCTGTTGACCTCGGCAATCGTATGCGACATATGGAGCTTCAACTAGCCGGTAGCGAACGAGTAGACCTAACAGAAGTAAAATCGCTGGTGCTATCCGGCTATGAAGTGGTGGATGCTATTCAAGGCAAGTACGTCAGTTGATTTGGTATTTCTCCAGTTTATAATAAAGTGTTTTCCGGTCGATTTGAAGGATTCTAGCGGCCTTACTTTTATTGAAACGAACCTGGTGTAATACATTCGTAATCATTTCTTTCTCATGCTCTTCCTGCAATTTTTTAAGGTTTGCCGCATTTGTTTTAGGGGGAGCTGATTTCAGAATTGAATAACGCATGTCTTCCGGTAAAGCATCCACAGTGGCGGCTTCTCCTTCCGGAGTCAGTAATATGAGACGTTTAATTACATTTCCGAGCTCCCTTAAATTTCCTGGCCAATCGTAACGATAGAGCATGGTCATTAGCTCTGGAGAGAAATGCGTCACGTTCTTACCCAATTCATAATTCGTCTTCTCAATGAAGTAGTTTATGAACAAATTGAGATCTTCAATCCGCTCTCTTAGTGGCGGAACGTAAATTTTGAATTCATTGAGTCGATGATACAAGTCTTCCCTGAACTCTCCACTTTGCGCACCCGTCATGAGATCATAGTTGGTTGCTACGATCAAGCGGACGTCAATTTTAACCGGTGTGAGCCCACCCACTGGGGTCAAAACTCGCTCCTGAATAACGCGTAAAAGTTTGATTTGAATTTCATAACTCAGGTTTCCGATTTCATCCAGAAACAGGGTACCCCCGTCGGCCATCTCAAATTGGCCAACTTTATCTTGTACGGCACCTGTAAAAGCACCTTTTTTATAGCCGAAAAATTCACTGGTGGCCAGTTCATTGGATAGTGCACCACAGTCGATCGCGACAAAGGGTTTATCCCTACGTGGACTCAGGTCATGAATGGCGCGGGCGATATGCTCCTTACCACTACCACTCTCTCCTTGAATGATTACGGAAAGATCGGTAGGGCCTACCAGTTCAACATATTTGTAGAGTTTTTTCGCGATCTCACTTTTCCCCTGCGGCAGTTTGACCAATTCAGGCGCTTTTCGCTTTACGAGTGTTTCTTGGACAGTGTTTTCTGGTTTTCGTTCCAGTAGTTCGTTAAGTCGAGGAAGAAGCTCTTCATGATGTACCGGTTTGGTAATATAGTCCTGAACCCCCGAACGGAGTGCATTGACCGCTGTACGGATATCGTTCACGCTGGTCATGATCATAGCGGGAGGGAAAGGGTACTGGGGTGTCGATTTAACGATTTGCTCAGTGTTACGGATAAAGTCCATGGCACTTCCATCCGGTAGACGGTAATCCAATAAAAGGGCTTCGAAGGGTCTTCTTTCAGAAATTGATTCCTGAAATGCCTGGGTTGCTTTCGCCACCGTGTCTGTGACGGTGACTTCGTGATTATGTTTTTTCAGAAACCCCTTGAGGATGGTTGAAAAAGTATTATCGTCTTCTAGTACTAAGAGTTTGGCCATTATGTTCAGTTGAAGTCCTATGTTTAAACGCAGGACATTAAGTAGTTTCTGTCCACTGCGTTGGATATGTAAATAAACGAAAAAGCCGGAAGATTATTCCTTCCGGCTTAATTCAGACTATTTTACTAAAGATTAGTCTATTACTTTACCTTCATTATCCAATTTAATGGTAGACGTTTCCTCACCTTTAGACACATTGATCTCAAAGTGAGAGGTTCCGTTTTCTCCTGGAACTAGGTAAGCTTTTTCAACTTTCCATTCACTGTAAGGAGCCCCATTCAATGTTGCTTTTACAGCTTCAGGCAAATCTTCAGGTTTAACTTCTACCTTGTCCTGAGTGACAGAACTAACAGTAACCCTATTTTTATCCACATTCGTAGTAGCATTTGCAAAACCGACCGTAGTAAGCATTGCAACGGCCATCGAAATCATTAGCTTTTTCATTGTTCTAAAATTTAATTGTTAAGTAAGTTTTTGTTTTTATTGTTAATCACCTGGGTTTCTTCTACCACCCTTCTTTTCGTAAGAATAGTGTTCGAAACCTACCCAAAATTAGGTTTCATCTGAGATGATGTAAAGAGGAAAAGGGATTAATTACCCGTTTTTTCGATTACTTTCCCATCCTTATCGAAATGGGCAGTTTTTAATTCTTCACCTTTCGAAAGAGAAATCTCGTAATAATTTCCTCCTTCACCATCTGGTACCATAAAGGCTCTCTGAATCTGCCATGCGTTATAGGGTTCAGCTGCTAAGGCTGAACGTACAGCATCCGGTAATTCTTCCGGCCTAATCTCTACTTTTTCCTGAGCGACTACCGTCGATGACGATAAGGCTGATATCTCTGTGGCGTTGACCAAAGTAGCTGACGCAAATAAGGCCGCTGCTATTGGTATGATGAACTTTTTCATAATCGTAAGATGTTTGTTGAACCCATTTTAGCGGGAAATGTTCGATTTACTATTTACCAACGGCGTGCCAAAATAGGAATTTAGATTATAACTGACTAAAAATGAGGACAATGCGATGAATTTTGTGCGCTTTAAAAACTGTGGAATTATGTTGGGGTTTTCAACAGTTTGTCCGAAAAAGTCTGTTATATTTCGTCAATAAATAGGACATATTAGGTGTGAAGGCCCTCTATGAACTCTTTTGAAAACGTCCTGTTTTCAATTAATCATTTTTCCTATACTTTTGTACCGTTAAAAATTTAGTACGAAACGATAGACGATTAAACCTTACACTAAGCGAGTAACTCAACGTAATATTTACCCACTACAAAGGAGGTGTCATTTTGAATTCTGTTTGTCTTTTTTTAGGTAGTGAAAGTTAGCATTTTTTCTCCCACTAATTTTCTGGAGCAAGTTTAACCTGAAAGGTCGGTACTCGACTTATCAAGCACAATTTCAGGTTGACGCTACCTGCCATATCCATATCCATTGTATTTGCAGTCTTGTTAGAAAGCATGGATCACCTGTATTAGCCGCTTTCCCGCCTAACAAATCAAATATTTCTATTCATTTTCAATAGTCGTATTTTATGTTTAAAAATTATCTTTCAATTACACTGTTGCTGGTACTATCTTCTTCTTATTTAGTTGGCCAAGTTACGGTTACGTGCCCGAAACCCTACATTGTGATACAACGCGACCATGACAACTGGGGGACAGTCCATATAAGTGGTACCTTATCGGAAACAGCCGATCGGGTAGAAGCAAGATTTATAAAGAAAGCTGAAGACCCGGGGGAAAGTACAGGAAACTGGTTTGTGCTTGATAATCAAATCCAAGGAAACGGGTTCTATGGTCAATCCAAATTGAAAGGTGGACGATACCAATTGGAAGTACGAGCCATGAAAGGCCAACAGCAGGTCGGATCAGTCACTAAAGTAGAAAATGTGGGTGTTGGTGAAGTATTTCTAATTGTAGGGCATTCCAATGCACAAGGTTCGGGAGGTACTCACGCAAGTAGCGATTTAGTTGTTTCGATGGATATCAACGCTGACCGAGACAAACGATTGGAATATGAATTAACGGCCAATCCCGAATTGTTACCCAAAGAATTCAGCCCATTTACAACGGGGCACGGGATGGCTCCCTTCGCAGGCAATCCTTGGTTTTGGGGGAAATTTGCTGACCGTGTGGTGGAAGAGCTAAAAGTGCCCGTTTTACTCTATTCGGCAGCTTTTGGCGGAAGTAATATGTTACAAACTTTCATGTCTGCCAAAGGGGAATACTTTGATCATGGGTTTATCCGAGCAGCGATTCGAATGCCCTATATTAATATCGAAAATACAATACTACATCTGGTCCCCAAAACGGGAATACGAGCTATTCTCTCCGCCCACGGTATTAATGATAACGGTAGTACAGAAGAAGAGTTCTATACCAATCATAAAGGCGTGATCGACTTTTCACGTTCTTATGAAAATTCGGCTAGTCTAACCTGGATGGTGGCAAATTCCTGTTATAATGATGGAATAAAGGAGCAGTTGCATCGTGCACAAGAACGTCTGATCCAACTTCCTAATGTGTTCCGTGGGCCCAATTTGAATAGCATTGGTAATAGCGGCCGCACCGACGGACTTCATTTTAATCAAGAAGGTCAAGATAAAGCTGCCGAGCTATGGAGTGAAGCCGTCACTAATTCCGACTTTTTAGCCAATTCCACCCCCTTGTTTCCCAATATTCCCCACGAACATGATGGGTCCCTACCGGTTAAACTGATCGAGTTTGTCGCCAACGCTACCGACGGTGGGGCGATTCAGGTCGAATGGGTGACATCGGAGGAGCTCAATAACAGTCACTTTGAAGTACAATATAGTTTTGATGGAACTGAATTTTACACCGGAGGGACGGTTAAGGGTATAGGAAATTCTGAAGCCACGAACCGCTATGAATATGTGTTAAGCGGACCTTTTATCGGTAATATTTACCTCCGTTTAAAACAGGTGGATCTGGATGGTACAATTGATTTGTCAAGCGTGGTTTCCGTAGCGGTAAATGGGGCAACCATACCCACCTTCTATCCGAACCCTTCCTATGGCGTGTTTACTTTTGCTATGCCTAATCACACCACTGCTAAAAAGATAAAAGTAGTCGATTTGGCAGGTATTCAAGTGATGGAAGTAAACAATACCAATGAAATAGACCTTTCTCATTTACCTGCTTCCATTTACATTGCCATTGTAGAAGGGCCTGACGGTATGAAAACGGTTAAGCGAATTTCAAAAATTTAAGCTTACCTAAAGAATCCGCAAAAATCGGATTTTATTAGTTCCTATTTCGGGTCATCTTTACATAACAAAACATGGTAAAGATGAAAAGTCAAGCAGCCTATAATTACGAAAGGATAGCCGCAGCGATCGAATTTATTACTCAAAATTTCAAATCTCAACCTGATTTGGATTCGGTAGCTCGTCATGTCCATGTAAGCCCTTCGCATTTTCAACGAATGTTTACAGAATGGGCGGGCACAAGTCCGAAAAAATTTTTACAATACATCAGTATACAACATGCAAAGCAGATTCTAAAGGAGGGGCGACAGGCGACGCTTTGGGATGCAGCGCATGATACGGGCTTGTCGAGTACCAGTCGACTTCACGATCTTTTTATTACCATCGAAGGATTAACACCTGCCGAGTATAAAAAAGGAGGGTTGGGATTGTCCATTCGCTACGATTTTGCCGATACGCCTTTCGGTACTGTAATTGCCGCCTCAACGGAGAAAGGACTTTGCTATCTTGCTTTTGAAGAAGAGAAATCGGTTGAAAAACTGCGACGTCAATACCCTAATGCAACATTAAGACAGGAAGCCGACTCGCATCAACAAAATGCATTGCGATTTTTTCAACATGACTGGTCGAATTTGTCCGAAATAAAACTGCATCTCAAAGGCACACCTTTCCAACTCAAGGTTTGGGAAACCCTTTTGAAAGTACCGGTTGGTAAATTAACTACGTACGGAGCTATAGCTGAGCGCATAGGCCAACCCTCCGCCTCTCGGGCTGTAGGAACAGCCATTGGGAGTAATCCGATTGCCTTTTTAATTCCCTGTCATCGCGTAATTCAATCATCGGGCGTACTAGGAGGATATCGATGGGGAACGACCCGTAAGACCGCCATCATTGGCTGGGAAAATGCACAAGTCCTGCAAAATTAATTGGTCAAATGCTTCCGTTATAATATCACTTACCGGCCTGTTTCTTATTAGGTTACTCCTAGACTACTTCATTGTTAGTTTAAAATTGGTATTTTGCATTAGGAAAAACGCTTGCCGAGGATCATGGGCATGCTTAGATCTGGAAATTACGCATGGAAAGTAACCTTTAACTATAGATCTGTAAGAAAATGAGGAAGATATTTATGCTATTCGTACTTTGTCTGATCGGTGCTTTTATTCCCGCAATTTCTCAGGACACGACCTTAGTACGAGGTTTTTGTATTGCTGCCCCGTCCCCCAATGAATTGCCAAGGTTTTTGAAGTTCATCCGCGAAGAACTGGTTCCTCGGAAGGTGAATACCCTCATTCTTAGAGTGGACTATAATTATCAGTATAAATCACATCCGGAATTAATTGGTTCACAAGCATTGACCGAAGCGGAGGTGAAACAAATTGTAACGCTTTGCAAAGCAAATCAAATAAATTTGATACCTCAAATAAACCTTTTAGGGCACCAGTCATGGGCTAGTCAGTTAGGTAAATTGCTTCAGGTCTATCCTGAATTTGACGAGACCCCTCATGTAAAAATGCCCGAAAAATATGAATGGCCTAACGCCGACGGACTTTATTGCAAAAGCTACTGCCCCTTACATCCGGAGGTTCATAAAGTCGTGTTCGCTTTGGTTGACGAACTTATGGAAGTATTTGAAGCCAAAGACTTCCATGCCGGGCTAGATGAGGTGTTTTATATTGGGGATGATAAGTGTCCACGATGTAGTGGAAGGGATAAAGCTGAACTTTTCGCTGGCGAAGTCACTAAAATAAGCAATCATTTACAGCAAAATGGAAGGACGCTATGGCTTTGGGGGGACCGGCTTATCGACGGTAAACAGACGGGGTTAGGAATGTGGGAAGCCAGTATGAACAATACCCACCGTGCTGTCGATATGATACCCAAGGAGGTTGTCATTTGTGATTGGCATTACGACCGTGCGGAACCTACAGCTGCCTATTTTGCATTGAAAGGATTCCCTGTGGTTACTTGTCCTTGGAATAAATCAGAGGTTGCCCTCGCCCAACTCGATCAGATGCTTAGCTTTAAACAACATAGCAATCCCCAATTGTCGCGGCGTTACCGAGGTATGATGCAAACCATTTGGTCAGGAGCCGGTGCTTTTATGGACGCCTATTATAATCCCGATCAAGCCAATGACAATTTAAAAGGACAGGTAAAGTGTTTTACCCAACTTTTTGACAAACTCAAAAACGTCGACTAGCGGATCGAAAAATGACCAGGATCGTGGAGGTCAATCGTTGCCGTTATGATAACTACTCTCCTTTTAATCTGGATAAGTTTCGTTATTCAGGTCGATATGGTAGTAAAAATTGATTGCTTTTCCTCGTCGACCACCCGTTGAATGGTAGAATTCCAATGCATAGTCGTCAGTGTCGTCTGCTTGAACAAAGAGTTCCCCCACACCTAGCGATTTACAATAGTTTAAGGTGGCTTCAATTAATTGGCTCCCGATGCCCTTCCGTTGAAAAGCCGTTTTTACAGCCATATCATAAATGTGGGCTAATGGTTTTGTAACGTAATATTGTGGTAATAAATACCCCCGTTAACCCGCCAATAACGAGGTCATCTTCGAAGGCGGCAAATGCAAAAAAGTCGGGTTTCATTAATAAGCTTTCAAGATATTCCTCTGTAGGGGGTTGGAAGTCGCGCATTTCAAAAACTTCACCAAACAAAAGAATTACCTTTTTAAATAGAGTACTATCCCCGGCTTGCAATCGATCAATTTTATACGCCATTTGTTCGAAAATTTAAAATACCTCAGGTGGATATGATGTAAAATCTTTTTTAATGAAAGGCTCCGTGATAGGTCATGAAATCGCACATCGTTACACAATTCCCTTGATAGGTTTTCTTGTCGAAAGATATGAAAATCAACGTATTGGATACTTTTATTGCGTTAATTTTAGGTTCAGTTTCTTTCACCTTTTTTTGAATAAGGCAGCCACCTTACACTTAGAAACTCCTTATTAAACGTGTTTTATAGCGGAACCCGAAGCTATATATCCGTGATCAGGGTATTTTAGTGATTTACTCAATCAAGGCTCTAGAGGGTTGGAGGTCTGCATAGCAGTGAGCTACAGATTGAAAACTAGCGGTTAGTTAATTCAATCATTGCATCGAGGTAAATATTAGAAATTCGCTGCTTTTAAGTACTACATTTGAAGGTATTAGCGAAGTGGAGTTAACTGAAAAAAATACCGAAATTTCACGGAATCGAGTAAGGGCAACTATCCTTTTATGTTCGTTTGTTCTGGCCAAGTTTCTCTTGCAATATCACCTGGTTCATCCTAAATATGAACTTCATAGGGATGAGTTCCTTCACCTAGATCAAGGTCGTCATTTGGCATGGGGATTTCAATCGGTTCCACCCGTTACTTCATGGGTATCCGAAATCATACGTTGGTTAGGGAATTCTGAATTTTGGGTGCGATTTTTCCCGGCGATGTTTGGGGCATTAACGTTGATCGTGGTCTGGAAAATTGTGGAAACACTTTACGGCGATCTTTTTGCCTGCATTCTTGCCTGCACAGGTTTATTATTTTCAGTGTTACTTCGGATCAATATTCTCTACCAACCAAATTCACTCGACATACTTTGTTGGGTTACGGTTTACTATCTTTTTATTAAATACCTCAACAAGCAGCAACCTCGTTGGATTTTTGGGTTAGCCGTAGTTTTCGCCCTAGGCTTTTTGAATAAGTACAATATCATTTTTCTCGTTTTGGGATTGATTCCGGCTACCCTACTAACTCCGCAAAGAGAGATATGGAAGCGAAAGGAAGTCTATGCCGCCGGATTGCTGGCTTTAGTCCTTGTATCGCCTCATCTAGGATGGCAGATTCGCAACGATTTTCCCTTTTATGTTCATCTGAAAGAACTGGCAGCAAGGCATTTAGTCCATGTGAATCGCTGGGATTTTCTCTTCAATCAGCTATATTTTTTTATTGGATCCTTGCCGGTTTGGGTCGCGGGTCTTGCAGCTTTAATATTTTACCCACCGTTTCGAAAATACAGACTTTTTTTGGGTTCGTTTTTTTTTACCCTTTTAATTTTTGTTTTTTTCAAAGCTAAAGACTATTACGCAATCGGGTTATATCCCCTCTATATCGCTTTGGGATCGGTGTTTATTTCGAACACATGCAAAGAGGGGTGGAAACGGGTGTTTAAATGGGTACTTTTGATCCTTCCTCTATTGTTTTTTGGAATAATGTATCAGGTTGTCTTTCCCAACAGAAGCCCTGAATACATCGTGAATAATGGGGAGAAGTATCGAAAATTCGGGATGTTACGGTGGGAAGATGGGAAAGAATATCACTTGCCACAAGACTTTGCTGATATGTTAGGTTGGAAGGAATTGGCATCGAAGGTAGATGGGATGTATCGCCAAATAGCACATTCTGGATCGACATTGGTGCTATGTGACAATTACGGACAAGCAGGGGCTATTAATTATTACTCAGAGGAAGAAGTGAAAGCTGTTTCGCTGCATGCCGATTACATCGATTGGATTGATCTTTCGATTCCATACAAGAATGTAATCAGAGTTGTAGAACGTAAGGACAAAATAGCCGAGTGGACGAAATTATCCCCTCACTTTAAAGTAGTTTTATCCGACTCATTAGGCCATGCCTATGCACGGGAGCATGGTGCCGGTATTTTTGGTTTTATAGATGCCCAGTTAGACGTGAATGAAGTATTAAAGGGAGAGATTCTCGAAAGAAAAGCCGCAAGACGCTTGGCTAATCGTCCCTAATACACCGTCGAATTGCACAAAAAATGATACGGATATCTTCGTATCATCTGGAGTTTATTAAAGAAAATGGTCTATAAAAAAAGATATAAACTACGATTTGTTTCTGAAGCATTATATCATTGTAGAAAATTAGTACAAACTTTTTAACGAATCCGAATGATCCCTCAATTATCTCGCCCATTTCTATATTCCCTGATATGCTATCTCCTTACATTGCATGCCGCTTTTGCAGGAATGCAGAAAGCGGAGGATGGAGTCGTAAAAATCTTGGCTATTGGGAATAGTTTTTCGGCCGATGCTATCGAAAACAACTTGTATGATTTAGCAAAAGAAAAAGGGATTAAGACCATAGTAGCCAATTTATACATTGGTGGCGCTCCCTTAGTGCTTCATGTCAATAATGCCAGAGAAAACAAAGCGTCTTATTCTTATCGAAAGACGGATGTAAATGGAGAGCGGACTACGGTCTCGAATGTAAGCCTTGAAAAGGCATTGATGGAAGAAGATTGGGATTACATTAGTCTTCAGCAAGCAAGTCCGTTTTCCGGACAATTTCAGACAGTTGCCGAATCGTTGCCCGAATTGGTTACTTATGTAAAAGGGAAAGCAAAAAATCCCAATGTAAAGTTGATGTATCATCAGACTTGGGCTTATTCTGAGCACGCTGTCCATCCCGGTTTTGCCAATTATAACCGTGATCAACAGACGATGTATCGGGCTATCGTGGATGTATCTCAGCGAGTTCCGTCAGTGGCACCGATTGACTTCATTATTCCAGCAGGAACGGCAATTCAAAATGCGCGCACCTCTTATATTGGCGATAATTTTGACCGGGATGGGTATCATCTTCGGTTTTCCTTAGGTCGCTATGTAGCCGCTTGTACCTGGTTTGAAAAGATATTTGGTGAGTCTGTTGTCGGGTTGAAATATAAGCCGGCCGATGTTACCGAGTTAGAAAAGGAAGTCGCCCAATATGCGGCACATTATGCCGTTCAACGTCCCTATGAGGTCACACCGTTGAAGAAATTCCGTAAAGGCCCTAAAGGGTTGAAAAACCCCGCTGCAGCCATACTGATCGATTTTGGGGGAGTTTCGCACGAAGGTTCTTGGAATCCAATCATTTCGCCCTTGGCTGGAAAACAGCATCCATTGAAAGACAGTTTATTAAATCATAGTCGGATCGTACTCGAGATGTTGGAACCATTTGAGGGTAAGAATTCGGATGGAACACGTCAACCTGAAACGCCCTATCATTTTCCTGCTTCCGTGACGAGTTCGTCTTATTTTGGAACGGCCAAAAATGACCAAACTGGAAACAAACAGGCTAAGTTCAAGTTAACAGGTCTAGACAAGAAGGGGAACTATGATATAGCATTATTTGCTTCACGAATTTCCGACACATTGGGTGTTCAAGAAACGTTAATTGTTTGTGAAGGTGAGGTTCGACAAGAAGTAACGATCGATGCTACAAATAACACGTCGGAGGTAGGGTCAGTCTATGCGCTTAAACCCGCCAAAGATGGAAGTATCACCTTTACGGTCACGGCTGGCTCGGGCAATACGAACCCAAAGGGCTTGTTTTACTTATCGGCCTTACGACTTGAGGCCAAAAGGGCTCGATAAACCTACCAATTGCCATGTTAAAAGCAATTTTCTATGTGGGGATTGGTGGTGGAGTAGGGAGTATTTTACGGTTTTTAATATCGCATTTCATGCAGAGAGTGTTCCCCGGAGTTTTCCCCTGGGGAACACTTTTTGTCAATATTATGGGGTGTTTATTAATAGGGGTTCTTTTAGGTTTCGCAGAAAAACAGGGGGTCCTTTATTCTTCGTTGAGACATTTGTTGATCGTCGGGTTTTGTGGTGGTTTTACGACCTTTTCGACGTTTGCTTCCGAAAACTTTCAACTGTTTGAATCGGGTCATCCCTTCACCGCAATACTATATATAGCTATTAGTGTAGCGTTAGGGTTAGTCGCCTTTTGGGGAGGTTTATATGTGATCAAGTAGTACTTATACCCAATCGAAGGACTTACTAACGGCCTTTTTCCAACCCTTATATAGTTTGACACGCGTAGCATTATCCATATCCGCGTCATAGGTAGCACCAGATTCCCAGTTCGCTACAAGGCTTTCTGTACTATCCCAAAATCCTACTGCCAAACCAGCTGCATAGGCTGCTCCTAAGGCTGTCGTTTCAGTCACTTTAGGAGCGATGACCTGGACATCAAGCATATCGGCCTGGAACTGCATGAGTAATTTATTCGCAACCATACCTCCATCGACACGTAGGTTAGTCAGCGGTAGCTGAGCATCTTGTTCCATGGCTCTTACTACATCCAAGGTTTGATAGGCAGTAGCTTCTAAAACCGCCCTTGCAATATGACCCTTATTCACATAACGGGTGAGCCCGGCAATAATACCGCGTGCATCACTTCGCCAGTACGGAGCGTACAAACCTGAAAATGCAGGCACGAAATAAGCTCCTCCATTGTCGTTTACTGTACCGGCAAGTTCCTCAATGTCTTTACTTTCTTTGATCAAACCGAGGTTATCTCTTAGCCATTGTACCAGAGCACCACCAATGGCTATACTGCCTTCCAGGGCATAATGAACAGGTTGATTGCCAAATTGATAGGCTATGGTGGTTATGAGTCCATTTTTCGAAAGTTTGAGTTCATTTCCCGTATTCATCACCAGAAAACATCCCGTTCCATAAGTGTTTTTAGCCATCCCGGGTTGAAAGCAAACCTGTCCAACCAGCGCCGCATGCTGATCACCCAAGTTACCGGCGATAGGAACACCGGGTAAAACTTCCGATTGCATATGCCCATAAATTTCGCTACTGCTTCGGATGGAGGGTAGCATAGGGGCAGGAATTCCAAAACGATCTAACATTTGTTCTTCCCATTGGAGTGTCCGCAGGTTCATAAGCTGCGTACGACTGGCATTGGTCACGTCGGTCACGTGGATGCCTCCATTGGGACCACCTGTTAGATGCCAAATTAAAAAAGTATCTATCGTGCCGAATAGTGCCTCGCCTTTCTCCGCATCTACACGTAGGCCTTCGACATTTTCGAGTAACCATTTTAATTTGAGACCACTGAAATAAGTGGCAACAGGAAGACCGGTTATTTCACGAAATTGATCTGGGCCGCCATTTTTTTCTAAAGCCGTTACATCGTCCTCAGTCCGGGTATCCTGCCATACGATGGCATTGTAATAGGGTTTCCCAGTTTTTTTATTCCATACGACAGTGGTTTCACGTTGATTGGTGATGCCAATCGCCGCGATGTCACTCACTGCAGCAGAGACTTTAATCCGAGCGACTGCAATAACTTCCAACGTATTTTCCCTGATTTCTTCAGGATCATGTTCAACCCAACCCGGACGGGGATAGATTTGTTCATGCTCCTTTTGGCTGGTTGCAACGATATTTCCCTTGTGATCAAATAAAATGCATCGAGTACTGGTAGTACCCTGATCAATGGCAGCAATATATTTCGACATGGTATTATTTAAAAAAAACTGAGCTTATAGAAAAAGATCAAGTAAAGTATCCAATATTACAAAAATAAGCGGGTCACTCCGGTTTTTTTATTTGTTTAGGTCGTTAATTTTCTAGCTTAGAAAAGACGATAATGGGTTATTTCTCCCCATCGGGCGCAACTTTTATCCCCATCATACGCATCAATTCCGATGCATTAAAACTTGAACAGGTTCCGGGGCTAAGTCGATAATCGAACGTTATTTGTCCGTCTTTCAAGTCAGATCGGAAGTGATAGTTTTTTACAAAAGGTTGTTGTTCTCCCCACACACCGAGTTCTAAATCGTGGGTTGAAACGAGGCCTGATGCCTGTAGGGGATGCAATTGTTTCACTAAGGCTACTGCCCCTCGGTTTCGATCGGCTGAGTTAGTGCCTTTAAGAATTTCGTCAAGCAAGTAAAATACAGGTAACCCTTTTTTCGAATTAGTCGCCAATTCGATCAATTGTCTCAACCGTTTTAATTCCGCATAAAAAGACGAAGTATTTTCTTCGAGGGAGTCCTGAGTTCGCATACTGGTGAAAACCAACATAGGCGTGCATACCATTCGACGTGCGGTGACGACACATCCCATTTGGGCTAATACTAGGTTTACGCCTAGGGTTCGAAGAAAGGTACTCTTACCAGACATGTTGGAGCCTGTAATTAAAATGGTTAGTCCGGTGCCCTTTAATTCAAAATCATTACAAACTCTTTTATTTTCAGGTATTAGGGGGTGACCTATTTGATCACAAGAAATTTCCATTTCATTCCCCCAGTGGATTTCGGGAAGGACATGATCGGGGTGTGCAAAAGCATGTCCGGTTATACTATTCATCGCTTCAATATTTGCCAGCGCATCCAGCCAATCATTCAGTTGGGTGCCATATTTGTCTTTCCATTTCTCCAGTGCATCCAGGCAAATCAGGTCCCAGAGTATAGGGATTCCGACGAAAAGTGAAAAATAGGCATTGGCTCGAAAATCCAGGCGGCTGAACCAATTCCCCAATTCTTTAAAGCCTTTTTCAGCTTCTTCCAAAGGGGCTAATTGTAGTTTCCACCAATTGCTTTTTAAGTCTGTCCTGCGTCCAAGACTCGCCAAGTCGGCATAAGCATCCAGTGTTTGGCCGATATGCGTCGTTTGTTCCATCAGCCCCCGAACGACGGGACCGTATTTTCTAAGGATTAAAAAATGATAAGCCAAACTAAAGCCGACAGGCCACAAGGGAATCAAATTTATTGCCCATGCACCCAACAAGGCCAGCGTGATGAGCGACCACCATTTCCAGGCTAGCCCTTTTCTTAAGGATTCATCCAGTGGGTTTTGCAAACAAGATTTTAATGCCTCTACATTTTGGGTGGCATGTTGATTCAGAAGGGCGGTAGCCTGCCATTGTTGTCGCCAAGCATGATTACCCTTGCTTTCCTGAAGCGCCTTTTGTCTTTCCAATAGCACTTCCAACGGAGCAGGACGGGCAAGCCAATCGGCTAATCGAGCAGCTCCTTGGGACGTTTGTGTACGGTTGAGTAGGCGATAGAGGGAGTGCTTCCCAAATAAATCTAAGTCAGAAGCATAGGGATGGTTTACATCCCCGTAAATCTGACCGGTATCTTCTCTAGTAAATTCAAAATCCAGCCTTTTTTCCTCATCGTCATTGAGCTTGATCAGATTTTGAAAGAAACGGAGTTGTCGTTGGGCTTTTTGGTGGAGACGCATTGCGATCAAAAATAGCACCAATAACCCCAAAATTATACCGTTCCAAACCGGATTATCCGAATTGAACCTTACTATGAAGGAAGCTACAAATAGGATAAAAATAAGAAGTCTCGCAACAGTAAAATGGTTTACCTTTTTCTTCGCTAAATCTTCTTGTTCTTTCGCAAGTTCTCGTTGCTGTCTAAAAAAGTCTTTCAAGGGGTTCGTCTAACTTAATGAATGATGGTCTTCCATTCCTTGTTTTACCGAATCAAACTGTAATTTGATAAGATTCGCATAGAGTCCATTTTCGAGGGCAGCAAGTTGGGCATGTGTACCACTTTCGGCAATGGTGCCTTCGTTGATCACATAGATTTTATCGACCTTATGAATGGTAGCCAATCGATGTGCGATGACGATGGTGGTTCGGTTCTTCATTAGTTCGTTCAACGCATTTTGTACGAGCTGCTCCGATTCTGCGTCCAGTGAGCTGGTAGCTTCGTCCAAAATCAAAATTTTAGGATCCTTTAAAATGGCTCTTGCAATGGCAATTCTTTGGCGTTGACCCCCTGATAACTTGATACCTCTTTCGCCTACCAAGGTCTTGAACTGATCCGGGAACGACAAAATAAAGTCGAGTGCGTTTGCTTTTTTGGCCGCTTCGTAAATTTCCTCATAGCTAGCACCAGGCCGGCCGTAGGCGATATTCTCTTCGATGGTCCCACCGAAAAGAATAACCTCTTGTGGTACAACGGCAATATTTCTACGGAGTTCATGCAGTTCAAATGAATCGATGGGTTTGCCGTCAATTCGGATCACTCCCTGGTCAGCATGATAAAAACGCATCAGAAGTTGGATGATAGTGGATTTTCCTGCCCCACTGTATCCGACCAATGCAATTTTTTCACCCGGCGCAATGGACAAATCGATCCCCTTGAGAACGGTAATATCTTTTCGGGAAGGATAGGAGAAAAAGACCTTCTCGTAAGTGACGGCGCCTAAAACCGGGGAGGGATAATCATTTTCATTGTTTGACAAATCTACCTCAGCTTCTTCCTCCATTATTTCCAATACCCTTTCAGACGCGCCGATGGTCCGATTGATTTGTGCATACATATCTCCCAGACTATTCAAGGCACCCCCTATATAGGCAGTGTAGATTACAAAAGTAAACAAGGCAGAAATGCTTAGTTCGCCGGTCTGAATGAGACTAGCACCGTACCACACAATACACACAATGCCTCCGAACATTACCAGGATTAAAAAAGACACAAAAAGTCCCCGATAGGTAGCGGCTTCTAACATGAGCGCTACCACACGGTCTAAAGAGCTCCTGTAACGATTTATCTCCAAGGGTTCGTTCGTGAAGGCCTTCACCGTGTTGACGTTCTGAAAAGTTTCTTCCACCACAACATTTGCTTTGGCAAGTTCCGTTTGCGCATTTTTCGATAAACGACGAATATATCGCCCAAAAAACACGGCTGCAATCACCAAAAAAGGGAAGGTCGCCAACATGAAAAGAGTTAGCTTCCAAGAGGTATAAAACAAAAAGGCGGTTCCGATAATGAGGGTTGCCGTTTGCCGAAAAAACTCGGCTAAGGTAAACGACAAAACATGATCCAGATACGATACATCTGAAGTGACCCGACTGGTTAAATCTCCTACACGATTACTTTCAAAAAAAGTGATGGGCAGACAGATAATCTTAGAGTAAAGATCTTTCCTTACATCTGCCATCGCCTTTTCACTGACGCGGGTAAACAAATAAATTCGGAAAAAAGAGAAGGTAGCCTGTAATACAAGGATACCGAACAAAAATCCGATGATTTGATTGAGCGTAAATCGACTGCCTCCCTGGATGACTTCGACCACTTCTCCTACTGCGCGTGGAAAAACTAAAGACGTTGCTGTAGCTAATACCAGGAAGAGAAATCCTAATAAGAAAATCTTTTTGTAGGGGAGGGTATATTTAAAGATCTGTAAGGCTTTTTTCAAACCTTCCTTTTTCACGGGTTTTACCGTAAAAAACGATATATCCTGTTCTTCGGCACCCTCCCGATGTTCATTTTTCTTCGCCATAAATTTCTTCTGAGCTAAATTGATTTTTTTTAACGCGACAAGTCCAAGTCAGGATATTCGTTTTTCTCACCGACTTATTCTCGTTGTCCTTTATAACCCGATTCTTCCAGTATATTTCGGGGATTGTCATTTTCCATGAGCTCTTTAATGCTCATTTCGGGGTTGGTTTCAAGAAGACGGTTGACGATTCGCCAGCCTACCCATCGCCCAATCCCTCCTGGAACATCCTCACCAATTTCATAAGTGATAGGCCGCTCACCCACGTACTTTTGTTTTTTCTGTTCTACCTGTTCATACAAAAGGCGATTCGTCGTAAAATGAGCCCAAATGTCGGTTTGTGAAACGACTGCCTTGGAAAGGTGTTCCTGTGAAAAACCCAGGATGAGGCTATCGGGAACCGTTGGCATCATATGGCGTACAAATTCATAGTTCTTGCCAAACCATATCATATCGGCCAATAGGGTACGATCATCGGGATTTAAGCGATTATATTGCTGTGCACGGATGAACATGACTGAGGGGGCAATATAATGGCGGTCGTAACGTCGGAGTTGGTATAGGTAGATATCGGGACGAAACCTTGCCGAAGGCCCGCCAAAGAAATCCAAACCAACGATAATCAGGGAGTCACTAACGTAAAGATCGCTACCAAGAAAACCGGTCACCATGGTTTGTACCTTCGGAATGCTCGCATCAGGGTAATAATATTTCAGATGCCGAAACGCCGTTTCCAGTGGCTCGATCACACTTTTATCCATGTCGGAGAAAATGGAGTCCAGCTGGGTCTTAAAGTCGATTAATGCAGGGTTGGAAATGCTTTGATAGATACGTTGAGCAAGTTCTACCGTGGGAACTGGAAGGTCGGGAAAGTAAACAGCAGCTAAGGCTGGATACCGATTCAGAAAATTGTGAACTTCCTCTTCCGATTGGCAAGCAAATAACTCCCTTTCGAGGCGTTCTACAGGTAAGTCTATACTGATCGTGCTAACATCAATAATCCTTCTATCTTTCTCTTTACAGCCGAAGGTAAACAGGACGATTCCAATGCACAGTAATACTATTCTCCTTGTGTTCATTTATCTTAAAACTCTCCCGTGTCGGGCCGTAAAAATAGGTAAATTTTGTATAGCTTTGCGCCTGTAAATTACCTGGTTCCGGATCATTACCTGCCCGATTGCTGCCCGATTCGGAATTCCAGCAGACGGTGACATGGTAACAATCATAAAAATAGTTAAAGAGCGATTTTGGTTCCCGGAACCCGGTTCTGCGCAGAGTCGGGTTTCTTTGTTTGTAAATCGATGAACACAGTAATCATAAAATACAACGCAGGAAATGTACAATCGGTGATGTATGCGCTCGATCGCTTAGGCGTGTCTTATTCGTATACCGATTCGGAGGAGGAGATTCGGGCTGCTGACAAGGTAATATTTCCGGGCGTAGGGGAAGCCAGTTCCGCCATGGCCTATTTGAACGAAAAAGGCTTAAGTCGGTTAATTCCAACGCTGAAACAGCCGGTGTTAGGTACCTGTGTCGGTTTGCAGTTAATGTGTCGTCATTCCCAGGAAGGTGATGTGCCCTGTATGGGGATTTTCGACGTGGATGTCATACATTTCCCTGAGGTGGCCGGTTATAAAGTGCCACATATCGGGTGGAATAGTATTCACGATTACCGTAGCCCGCTTTTAAAAGAGGTGCCTAATGACGCTTATGTCTATTTTGTCCATAGTTATTATGCGCCGGTTTGTCCCCATACAGTCGCCGTATGTGAATACATCCAACCTTTTAGCGCCATGTTACAAAAAGATAATTTTTATGCTGCACAATTTCACTGTGAAATCAGTGGCGATGCAGGACAAAAGGTTTTGGAGTCATTTTTAAAAATCTAGTTGGATCGAATGTTTATCATACCCGCTATAGATCTTATTGACGGTAAGTGTGTTAGGCTCACGCAAGGTGACTATGCCCAGAAGAAAATATACAATGAAAACCCCTTGGAGGTAGCCCGACAGTTTGAAGATGCAGGTCTTACTCGCTTGCATCTGGTGGATTTGGACGGTGCTAAAGCCAAAAAGGTCGTTAATTGGAAAGTGTTGGAATTGCTGGCGGGAAAGACCAGTCTACACATCGATTTTGGTGGAGGGGTGCAATCCGACGAAGACCTACGAATTGTATGGAACAGTGGCGCAAAACAGGTTACTGGTGGAAGTATCGCCGTTAAAAATCCGGAACTCTTTGAAAAGTGGCTTAACGAGTTTGGTGGAGAACGCATCATACTAGGTGCCGATGCGAAAAATGAAAAAATAGCGGTGAGCGGATGGGAAGAAGGGACTTCACATTGGGTATATGATTTTGTAGAAGAATACGCAGAAAAGGGAGTGAAATACGTAATTAGCACCGACGTTGCTCGCGATGGGCTGCTGGAAGGTCCCTCACTGGATCTCTATACAAAATTACAAGAGAAATGCCCTGAACTGAATATTATCGCGAGTGGGGGAGTCAGTGGAATGGGTGATTTGGAAGCACTGGCGGAATTGAATCTTTACGGCGTAATCGTCGGAAAAGCCATATACGAAGGTAGAGTTACTTTGAAAGAACTGGAAAAATTCCAAACCCGTAAATAATTATCATGCTAACAAAGAGAATCATCCCCTGTCTGGATGTAAAAGATGGACGCACGGTCAAAGGAGTCAATTTTGTTAATCTCCGGGATGCAGGAGATGCTGTAGAACTTGGGAAAGTCTACACGGAACAGGGCGCCGATGAACTCGTTTTTTTGGATATCACTGCGACGGTCGAAGGAAGAGGTACCTTTTTGGAATTAGTGACACGCGTAGCTCAAAATATCAATATTCCATTTACCGTAGGTGGGGGGATTACTTCCATCCAGGATGTGTCCGCCCTGTTGCATGCAGGTGCTGACAAGGTGTCTATCAATTCAGCTGCGGTAAGAAATCCAGATCTAATTAACCAATTAAGTCGCGAATTCGGGAGTCAATGCATTGTTGTGGCCATCGATACCCGCTGGGTAGAGACAGTTGGGGGGAAAAAAGCCCATATAGTCCATACCCATGGTGGCCGCAAAGCAACAGAATTCAATACCCTGAGTTGGGCGAAAGAAGTAGAAGATAGGGGAGCTGGGGAGATCTTATTGACCTCGATGGACACAGACGGTACGAAAGAAGGATTCGCCGTAGAACTTACAGCCGAGATATCAGGTAATGCAAATATTCCGGTCATCGCTTCAGGAGGCGCCGGTACCATGGAGCATTTTTACGATGTTTTTACACAGGGTAAGGCTGACGCAGCCTTAGCAGCCAGTATTTTCCATTTCGGGGAAATTGGAATACCAGAATTGAAAAAATATCTTCACAACAAGGAAATTCCGATTAGACTTACCCGCTGATTTATTCTAACGTACACGATCCCGACTATGAATCTGAATTTTTCAAAATCCGTTGATGGTATATTACCCGTTGTTGTACAGGATTATTTAACCGGAAACGTACTGATGGTGGGTTACATGGACCAGCAGGCACTGGAGCAAACCCAACAATCTGGTCTGGTTACTTTCTTTAGTAGAAGCAAACAAAGGTTATGGGTAAAAGGGGAAACGTCGGGCAACTACCTTCATTTGAAAGAAATACGAGAGGATTGTGATCAGGATGCCATCTTGATTAAGGCAGAACCCGTAGGCCCAGTTTGCCATACCGGATCAGCCACTTGCTTTGAAGATAGCAACGATAGCAAGGCAAGATTCTTGAATTACCTGCAAAAGAAGATTATTCGGCAAAGGAAAAACGAAGCATCTGAGACATCTTATACCCGTAAACTTTTTGAAAAAGGTATTAATAAAATAGCTCAGAAGGTCGGGGAAGAAGCGGTTGAGGTGGTAATTGAAGCTAAAGATGACAACGATCATCTCTTTAAAAACGAGGTTGCCGATTTGTTATTCCATTTACTGGTGCTACTGGAACAAAAAAATATTGACTTGGATGAAGTAATTGACGTACTTCGTGAAAGACACAAAGCCTGACATACTTCAACCAGCTATATTATATGCGTTTACTTATCAGACTTGTAATCATTACCTTGGGGGTTCTGGTAGCGGTTAACATCGTTGACGGGGTCGACGTACCTGGGACACAGGAAGCCGTGGTAGTTGCTGTCGTTTTTGGGTTACTTAATGCATTTCTGAAACCGGTTTTACAACTGCTTGCACTTCCGGTGACCATTCTGACATTGGGGATTTTTTATTTTGTCATCAACGTATTCATAGTTTATTTGACTGCGTTCATTGTACCTAGTTTTACAGTTGAAGGGTTTTTCCCCGCCTTGTTTTTCAGTATTATCGTATCGATCGTGTCCTGGTTGTTGGGAATCTTTCTGGACTAAAACAAGGGAGTTCGGCCGATTTCCCCTTGTTAAAACAAATTAGGTTATGCTGACGCAATTGGAGGAAATCCGAAACACACTCTATAAGTATGTAGAAACCCGTACCGACCTGCTCGAAGTAGAAGTTCGGGGTTATATCGAACGTATTATACTTAAGTTAGTTTATGTAACCGCCATTCTTTTTACCTTTTTAATCGTATCCGTTTTTCTGCTGATACTATTGGCAATTTATCTAAACAACGTATTAGAAAGTACCTTCGCAGGCTACCTAATTGTAGCAGGTTTCTTTGCCATAGTGCTCCTTTTGTTGTTTATAATGAAGGAGTCGTTTATGAAAACACTACGTTGGGTGCTAGAGAAAACGATTGGTCAGGACGAGCCGAATAGGACAAATTGAGTTTTCGGTTTGGTTCTTATTTGAGAGGAATCGTTATTTTTGGGAAATTTTGAGTGGTAAAACTCTGAATTGATAAGCCATGAACCTTAAAGCACCTAAATTATCGAGCCCGTTCTCCTCTAATACCGAGGAAGAAAAAGTAATCCTGAATGAACGTCTGAATTTATACAAAGAAAAATTGGATGATCAGTGGGAGGATGTGAAGTCGAACCTTTTTGAGCACGGCAAACGGGCAGCCGTTATCGGCGGTGTTATTTTGGGTGTATATGGGCTCTTCAACCTACTAGTACCTAAGGAGGAAGAAGATCGTGAGGAAGTTAAAACTAAAAAAAGCGTAAAGAACTCCGGATTGTCCCTTTCTGGAGCCCTACAAAGTATACTATGGGCAGCTGCTATGGGGTGGGCAAAACAAAAGGTAGTCGATTACGTGGTTGCAGATCATACAGACAAGCGCGAAAGTGAAGAATAATATTGGGGCCGAACTCCTAGACAAAAAAAGGAGAGGGGTCAAATCGCTGGCAATTTTACTGGATCCAGATAAGGTTGATTTCGATACCTTACCCGCATTCATACACAAGGCTGTATCCTGTGGTACGGATTATTTTTTCATTGGGGGGAGCCTTATCACCCGTTATAGCCTCGATCAGTTGGTTAAGGTTATCCGCGGTAATTGTGAATTGCCCGTTATCCTTTTTCCTGGAAACAGCCTCCATATAGAACCTAGTGCCGACGCTATACTTTTTTTGAGCCTCATCTCTGGACGGAATGCAGATTTATTGATTGGGCAACACGTTACAGCCGCTCCGTTGCTCCAAAAAAGCGGGTTGGAAATAATTTCGACCGGCTATATGCTCGTCGAAAGTGGAAAAGCCACAACCGTTTCCTACATCAGCAATACCATGCCTATTCCTTCCGATAAACCGGAGATAGCAGCGTGTACCGCTTTAGCCGGGGAAATGCTAGGCTTGAAAATGATGTTTTTAGATGCTGGCAGTGGAGCTTATAACCCCGTACCCGCAGCTATGATCCGGGCGGTGAGCCAAACCGTACAAACCCCCCTTATCGTAGGCGGGGGTATCGATACGGTTGAAAAAGTGGCTACCGCTTTCCATGCCGGTGCCGACGTGATCGTCATTGGGAACGCCATCGAACGTGATCCAACCTTCCTCGATCAATTGGCACAATTTGAAAAAGGAGAAAACGTACTGCAATAGCTTTTGGAGAAAGTCAATTTTCCATCTATTTTAGCTCAGCGGAATTTCCCGTTTTTAACCCTTTTTTCTGTTACAACCGGATGGAGCTGACTGACTTTAAAGCTGCAATTGAACCTTATAAAGTACTTTTCTTTGACGCTTTCGGAGTATTAAAAACCTACAATGCTCTCATTCCGGGCATTGAAAATACCTTTGCCTACCTCAGAGAAACCGGAAAAGAATTTTACGTACTAACCAACGATGCGTCACGTAGCCCCAAACAGTTGGCCGATTCTTACCATAAGTTAGGATTGTATGAAATTAAACCGGAAACGATCGTTTCCTCAGGGATGCTCGCACGGGAGTATCTGCAAAATAAAGTAAAACACGGAGTGGTTGCCTACCTGGGAACGAAGAACTCAGCACATTACCTGGAAACCGCCGGTTTAAAGGCCTTATCGATCAACGACCTGAGCCTCGAAAATGTAGACGAAGTCAGTGCTTTGGTCTTTATGGATGACGAAGGCTTTGACTGGGATACGGACCTCAACAAGACGGTCAACCTTCTCCGGAAAAAAACCATACCGGTTATTGTTGCAAATACTGACAGAACCTACCCTATGGGTCGAAAAACAGTAGCCATCGCCATTGGAGCCGTGGCGAAAATGATCGAAGATATTGTAGGGAAGCAATTTATGAGGTTTGGTAAGCCCGACGCACAAATGTTTATATTTGCTTGCCAACAAATCCAGCGTAATCGCGGAATTGACCGAAACGATATCCTAATGGTGGGCGATACGCTAACAACAGATATCTTAGGGGGGAATAAATTCGGTCTGGATACAGCCCTGGTATTAACCGGAAATACACGCTTGGAGGACGTAGACATGAAGATTCGCAGCACCGGGATAATACCTACCTACGTTTGTGAATCAGCGGTGGTAAAATAGATACCACCGACATACTATACGGATTGAACGGAATTAATAAACATACTACACTTTACCATTTACAATCATGTTATCAAAAACCTATGGTAGCGCCGTCTATGGCGTTGAAGCCCGAATTATTACCCTGGAAGTAACCGTTGCACAAGGACTCGGTTTTTATATGGTAGGACTTGCCGATAGTGCGGTGAAAGAGAGCCAACAAAGGGTGGAAGCATCTCTAAAATTTGCTGGATATCGAATGCCGCGTCAAAAAATCGTTGTAAACCTTGCCCCAGCTGACCTTCGCAAAGAAGGTACATCTTATGATTTGTCGATCGCACTTTGTGTGCTGGAGTCGTCCGAACAAATTAAACCCATTCGTCAACTGCAAGACTATATCATCATGGGGGAACTATCCCTGGATGGTGTACTTCGACCCATAAAAGGCGTGCTTCCTATCGCCATAGAAGCCCGTAAGCACGGATTCAAAGGTTTTATACTACCAGCAGAAAATGCACACGAAGCCGCTATAGTCAACGAGTTGGACGTCATTCCCGTAAAAACGCTGGAAGAAGCAATCGCATTTTTAGAAGGTAAAATGGAAATCGAGCCCCTGGTGGTCGATACGCAAGATTTATTTTATACGACCCAAAATGACTATGAAGCTGACTTTTCCCATGTGCAGGGTCAGGAAAATATCAAGCGGGCATTAGAAATTGCAGCCGCCGGCGGGCATAATGTAATTATGATTGGCCCCCCAGGCGCAGGTAAGACCATGTTAGCTAAGAGAATACCGGGAATTTTACCACCGCTTACACTTCAGGAAGCATTGGAAACGACTAAAATACACTCGGTGGCCGGTAAACTAGGATCTCATGCCTCCCTCATTTCTCGGCGACCTTTTCGTTCCCCTCATCATTCTGTATCGGACGTGGCACTGGTCGGAGGGGGTAGTTTCCCCCAACCCGGAGAAATATCCCTGGCTCATAATGGGGTTCTCTTTCTCGACGAATTACCCGAGTTTAAAAGAACCGTACTGGAAGTTATGAGACAACCCTTAGAAGAGCGTAGAGTGAGTATTTCGAGGGCTCGAATGGCAGTAGAATTTCCAGCCAACTTCATGTTGATAGCCAGTATGAATCCATGCCCATGCGGATATTATAATCACCCGGAAAAGGAATGCGTGTGCGGACCGGGCGTCGTACAGAAATATCTTAACAAAATTAGTGGTCCCTTGTTGGATCGAATCGACCTACATGTCGAAGTTACCCCGGTTACCTTCGATGAAATTGCTTCGACGCGAAAGGCCGAAAGTAGCGAAAAAATCAGGGAACGAGTCATAAAAGCCCGAACCCGGCAAACACTTCGATATAAATCTTATACCAACGTATATTCGAATGCTATGATTTCCGCGGAAATGGTAAAGGAAATATGCCATGTCGGAGAGGAAGGTAAAAACTTACTTCGAAATGCTATGGATAGCCTCGGCCTTTCAGCTCGGGCTTATGATCGGATTTTGAAAGTTTCTCGAACCATTGCCGATCTTGCAGGTACCGAAGAAATCCTGGTGGAACACCTTTCTGAAGCCATCCATTACCGCAGTTTGGATCGGGAAAATTGGGCCGGATAACCCCTCCCATTCACTATGTAACATAAGTGACATTCGAAGTGCGGAATAACCCCGATCTTTGTTGGTGAATAAAGAACTTAATTGTCATTTGAATGGAACTGGTGGGTTATTTGGCATCATTATTAGTGGGGATTGCCCTCGGATTGGTAGGTGGAGGCGGTTCTATTCTAATGGTACCTATACTGGTTTTTTTATTTGATGTTCCTCCGGTAGATGCCACTTCCTATTCACTTTTTGTGGTAGGAGTAACCAGTTTTATCGGGGCATTCCCTAAGATTAGACAGAATTTAGTGAGTTTTCGGACGGCCATGGTTTTCGGAATACCCTCGCTGGTTGCCGTTTTCCTAACTCGGAAATACCTTGTACCCGCCATCCCAGAGGTTGTTTGGCAAAGCGGGGATCTCGTCATCCAACGTTCTTTTTTGTTGATGATGCTATTCGGTATCATTATGCTAGCGTCATCGATATCCATGATAAAAAAATCGGATTGTATCGATTGTGATGAAAATGAACCCCAAACCTTTAATTATCCACTTATCTTGCTCGAGGGTGTGCTGGTAGGTGTACTAACTGGCTTGATCGGAGCAGGAGGTGGGTTTATCATCATCCCTGCACTCGTAACGTTGAGTAAATTGCCGATGAAAATGGCGGTGGGAACGTCACTCATTATCATCGCTGTCAAATCGCTGATTGGATTTGGGGGGGATTTACATGCCGGGGTGATACAAATAGATTATCAACTCCTAATCTTTATTACTTTGTTAGCGGTAGTGGGAATTTTCATAGGGAATGGAATTTCCAAACGAGTCGATGGTGAAAAATTGAAAATAGGGTTTGGGTGGATGGTTTTGGTAATGGGAGTATCTGTTTTAATAGCAGAGCTACTAAAATTATAAAACAAAGGATTCGACAAACGAACTAATTAGACCAAGATTTATAAAAGGAAATTGTGTAGGATATGAAGATTGAACAAATTTATACAGGCTGCCTGGCTCAAGGCGCGTATTACATCGCAAGTAATGGAGAAGCAGCCATTGTCGACCCGTTGAGAGAGGTGCAACCCTATATCAAAAGAGCCGCAAAAGAAGGGGTTCGGATAAAATATGTACTGGAGACACACTTTCACGCAGATTTTGTAAGCGGACATCTCGATTTAGCCAAGGAAACTGGCGCAAAAATCGTGTATGGTCCCACAGCAAAGCCCGCTTTTGATGCACATATCGCCGAGGATGGGGAAATTTTAAAACTGGGAAATGTGTCCATCGAAGTGATTCACACCCCTGGTCATACCATGGAAAGTACTTGCTACTTGCTTAGAGACGAAAATAATAAAGAAGTAGCCATTTTTACTGGGGACACCCTATTTATCGGAGATGTAGGAAGACCTGACCTCGCTCAAAAAGTTGTGAAAGAGCTAACCCAGGAGAAATTAGCCGGACATCTATACGATTCACTTCATCATAAAATACTTCCACTTCCGGATGATATTATCGTTTACCCAGCCCATGGTGCCGGTTCTGCCTGCGGAAAAAATATGAGCAAGGAAACCACTGATACATTGGGTAATCAAAAAAAGACAAACTATGCTCTGCAGCCGATGAGTAAGGAAGAGTTTATCCAAAAAGTGTTGGATGGATTGACACCACCCCCTGTTTATTTCCCTGAGAATGTAAAGATGAATATAGGTGGATACGAGAGCATTGCGCAGGTGTTGGATCGTGGCTTACAAGCTTTGACCCCGGAAGAATTTGAAAAAGTTGCTAATGAGTCTTCCGCACTGATCCTCGACACGCGTTCGGCTGCTGAGTTTTCCAATGGATTTATCCCCAATTCGATCAACATTGGAATAGATGGCAATTTCGCGCCCTGGGTAGGCGCATTGATACCCGATATCCGTAAACCCATATTATTGGTAGCCGCTCCAGGAAGGGAAGAAGAAGTGGTGACACGATTAGCAAGAGTTGGGTACGATCAAACCCTCGGATACCTGAAAGGAGGTTTTGAAAGCTGGGCAAAAGAAGGTAAAGAAATTGACAGAATTCAATCGATTTCAGCTGATCAACTCGCAGAACTAGCGCCACAAATGGACGAAATTCTGGACGTTCGCAAAACCAGTGAATATACCTCCGAACATATAGTAGGCGTCGAAAATCTGCCTTTGGATTACATAAATGACGAAATAGGCAAACTCGATAAAGATAAAACCTACTATGTACATTGTGCCGGGGGTTATCGATCCATGATATTTGCCTCGATCCTTAAAGCAAGGGGTTATGAAAAAATTATCGATGTAAAAGGAGGTTTCAAAGCTATCAAGGAATCCACTAAATTCCCCATCAGTGATTTCGTTTGCCCGACAACGCAACTGTAAATCGGGTCAGTGGAGGGGTGACAAAACACCGACGCTCAAAAACATTAATCTCGTGGAGGGTGATGTATAAATTAGTAAATTAGGGAAATTTACCTAAACCGAAATGTGATGAAAAATAGAGCCTTCTCTTTATTAAGCGTTGCTTTGTTGTTTTTCTGGATAAGCTCTTGTACATCCAAAAAAGAACATAAAGATTCGACTTCCGTTGATCTCAGTCTTGTGGGTGATAGCTTGGCGATGCTTGCTCAGGCCACCTTATTAAAAAACGTGAGTGAAGCGATCCAAGCGGGAGGTACGGTTCATGCCATTGATTTTTGCCATACCAAAGCTGGTTTTTTAACCGATTCGATTGGGACTGCAACAGGTTATTCCATTCAACGAATCACAGACAAACCCCGTAACCCTGGGAACTCCCTCATGGCAGCGGAAACCGAACTTTTCAGTCAGATAAGAGAAGATCTTTTGAATCAAAAAGCGGAACCCCATTATCTCCTCGAAGACGATATGGGTGGGGTGGTTTTCTACAAGCCTATTGTACTAGGTATGCCCACCTGTTTGAAATGTCATGGGCAACCTGGCGTTGATATTGATTCTGCTACAATAGAAAAATTAGCTGAACGGTACCCTAATGATGCTGCAACAGGCTATTCGCTGGGTCAGCTTCGGGGGTTATGGAAAATACAAAAACTCTAAAACTTAGGACAAGATAACTCTTTCAGCCTTCGCTTGACCGGTTTTTTTCGAGGGGGGAAATTTTCGAATCGATAACTTAGAGAGATTTCGTGGGCACCACCGCTACTGAAGCCAAGCGTAGAGATGGTAGCATCATAACTATAGCCGATAGAAAACTTATCCTGCCGATAGCCGACTAAAAATATCAGCGCTTCATGATTGTTAATATTGATGTTATACCTTTTAATGGGTAGCCCACGATACCACACCCCAAACGTGAGTGGGGCGTAGGTAACATACATGCCCAGATCCAGCTGGTCGTATTTCCCTTGTTTTTTGTACATAATAGCGGGGGAAATTGTCTTTTCAATATCAATTTCATTTCCTAAGAATGTATAACCCGCGAAGGGGATGCGTAACCCAGCGTGAAAGCTGGTTTTCATGGGGAGACGGGCAATATCGAGGCCTGAAAACGCCATATCAGGGCGATTGATATGATGTACTGAAATTCCTGCCCAGTACCAGTCGGAATAGGCCATCAATCCCGACGAAAAATCGGCATAAACAACTGAAGGGGAGCCCTGCGCAATCGGATCACCCGTCGAGGGGTTTATCATATAACCGTCTGGCGAAAATTGGTCCCCGAAGGTCAGTCCGAAATAATCGAGTTTACGGCTTGCCATAGTACCCTGTAGACCCATTCTTAGGAAATTTTCGTCATCAAGTTGTATCAAATAAGAATATTGAAGTCCGAGTTCCGTCGATTTGATATTCCCTGCTCCCTGGCTATCTGTGGTTACGAGAAAGCCTATACCACTATTGACACTGGCGAGAAACATATCCAAGCCAAAAGTAGTAGTGATAAAATTTGCCGAAAGGGCAGGCCATTGGTTACGGTAATTTAGGGTGGCTCTGGTTTCGAGAGCCCCACCTGCCATTGCGGGATTCAGATAGAGTGGGTTAGCGTAAAACTGCGAAAATTGTGGATCCTGCCCCCAACTTTTCTGGCCAAAATGAATCAATATAATTGTTAAGAGCCAAATTTTTCTCATAAAATCCTATCCGATGTACGATAAAACCAACACATTCCATTTAATAAGCTCAACTATTGATAGGGGTGCTTTGTCACAATTTGTATACACTCAACGTAATATATTTCAAAATTAAGGTATTTTAGCAGATAAAATGTCTAAAATTTCATTGCCTCTTTTTTCGTTTAATTTTACGCATGTACATATCGTAAATGTTGAGGCAGTATTTAAGCCAGGGGAGGTTAGCAAGAAATGAGAGGTAAAGAAAGACATATTTTTCTGGTCCTAATAGGATTACTTCTATTCACCGGTTTGGTAGAACCGTCCTTTGCTCAGACTCCCTTCGAAGTGAAGCACCCCTGTATGGGGAACCCCGAATGTGATGGGGATGGCACTACTTTCACCGATCCCCATCCCGATGCTACAGCATGGGAATGGAGCTTTGGTGATGGCGGCACCGGTGAAGGTAAAACGGTGATTCATTCTTATCAAACGCCAGGGACTTACGTAGTGAGTTTAATTCGAACTCTAAAAGATGGTACTCGACAACCCGCTGTTTCTCAAAATGTCCAAATAGAACCCTTTCCTGAAGAATTTCGAGAGTGGAAAAGTGACACGACCATTTGTCCGGGTGACACCCTTATCTTAGACCCTTACCCCAACGGAGCACCATCGGGAGCAAAGTACATATGGTACCCGAAAGGTGATACGACACAAACCCTTAAAGTATGGGAGTCGGGTTGTTATTCGGTGGAGGTCATCATGCCTAATGGATGCCGAATTCAAGACAAGATTAATGTAAAACTCTGTATGGAGCCTACCGGCGGAGAGGGTACCAAATGGTATTTCGGTAATGAGGCCGGTCTTGATTTCCAAGGTGGGTCACCCTCACCCATAACAGGAGGGAAAATTAATACCAAAGAAGGAACTTCAGTGATTTCCAATTCCAAAGGAGAACTACTTTTCTATACCGATGGAATCAAAGTTTACAATGCAGATGATGAAGAGATGCCCTGTGAAGGTGGTCCATGCGAAGATTTAAAAGGAAGCAGGGAATCCACGCAATCGGTATTAATTGTACCCCAACCTACCTGCCGAGGATGCGAATATCTCTACAATATCTTCACCACCACTTCCATAAGCGAATCCGAAAAACTGCTTAGTGTCACCGTAGTGGACATGCGAAAAGAGGAAGGAAAAGGGGCAATCATTGAACAAAACCGAGTACTCCATAACAATACCACGGAGCGTCTGGTGTCCGCAATGAGTGAACAAGATACTACTTATTGGACAATCACTCACGACTACGGCAGCAATACCTTCCGCATCTATCATGCCACGACCGGTGGATTAGTTGAACATAGTACTTTTGAAGGGGGGCTAGCTCACGATACGGAGAATAAGGGCGAAGGGCAGATGAAATTATCGGCGGCCGATTCGACAGGGCAACGACAATTGGCGGTTGTCATACCAGGGCCAGAACGGAATTATGTTGAATTATTTGGATTTAATGATCAGGACGGATCTATGTCTCATATCCGTACCCTGGACTTAGGAGAATCACCTCCGACTGCCTACGGGGTGGAATTTTCGACCGATAATACCAAACTTTATGTCAGCTTTATGGGAGATGGAACGGCTCCTTCAAAGCTAGTACAGTACGATCTAAGCGAAGAAAGTGACAGTCTTATTGTAGCGACCGCTATGCCGATCGATAGTTCGGAAAATTTAACATTTGGATCGTTACAGGCAGCTCCCGATGGGAAAATCTACATGGCCATTCAAGGGGCTGATTATTTGGCGGTGATAGGTGCTCCGAATGATACGACGCGCATACTCAGTCGATTAGAATACGAACGTGTTGGGGTGCAACTAGGAAGGGCAACAAGCCAGCTGGGACTGCCTAACTTTGTGCAGAATTTTACCATGCCAAGTGATGGCCCCGGTTTCAGTGCCGACGGCTTTTGTGTGAATGAGCCTACAGTTTTTACCGCGTCCCCCCTTTGCGACCCTATAGAGGACAATTATTATTGGGATTTTGGAGACGAAATGGGTTTTCATTCGGGGAAGGAGACGGAGGTGTCTTACACCTATACGAAGCCTGGTATTTATACGGTAACACTCTATGCATCCAATCAATGTGTTGATACGTTATTCACCAAGGAAATTGAAATTTTTGATGTTCCTGAACTAGATTTAGGGGGTTATGTAGAAGTCTGTGCTCCCGAATATGTCGCCGAATCGAATGTGGAAGCTAATTATTATGCCTGGGTCGACTTAAGATTGAGACGGGTCGTAAGCCGAGATCGTAAGCATACGATTTATCCACCGGGTGGGGATTTCGTCCTCTTGGCTTGGAATGATCCCGATGGTCTTTGTTTTTCCGCCGATACCTTAAATATTGTATTGCGCAGACCACCAGATCTAAGTATAGGCGACGACTTAGTCATGTGTGAAGATAGTTCGGTAACACTCTCTGCTCCTGCATCACCCTGGAGAGAATATTTGTGGAGTACCGGTGAAAATACACAGGAAATTACCGTTTCTTCAGAAGGGCTATATTGGGTGGAAGCAAAAGATGCAAACGACTGTGTCAATCGTGATACCGTGCAGGTTACGGAAGTGCCGCGTCCACTTGTAAGCTTACCCGCTTCTTACGCACTGTGTTTGGATGAACCAGGAGCAACGATTACGCTTCATGCCCAAGGAAGTAGCGACTACGAATATTTATGGTCTCCGGGTGGCGATACGACTCAACAAATCACAGTGACAAATGTGGGAACCTACACCGTTCAAGTCTCCAATGAACTGGGTTGTTCGGTCGATTTTAAAACCGAAGTGGAAGATAAATGCGAGCCCAAACTCGTTATTCCCTCAGCCTTTTCGCCTGATGGAAATGGGTTTAACGATGTATTGGATGTCATTGGGTTGTATTTGACCGATTTCGACCTGAAAATTTATAACCGTTGGGGGGAAGTGATCTTTGCTTCAACCAATCTCGACCACAAGTGGGACGGTCGTTACAAAGGGGTAAAAGTAGAACCCGGGGTCTATGCCTATGTGGCCACCTACAAAAGTTCGGATTTTCCCGACAGGCCTCGTTACAAAGTGAGGGGTGCCATTACGGTGATCCGTTAGAATGCTTATCTTTGGCATATGAGAAAAGACTATCTGACCGGAGAAAAAATAACCTCAGAAGGCAACGCAGATCGGGAAGTGGAACATGCCCTTCGCCCCCTGTCATTTGCCGATTTTACAGGACAAGATAAAGTACTGGATAACCTCAAAGTTTTCGTTGAAGCAGCACGTAGACGAGGCGATCCTCTGGACCATGTGTTGTTACACGGCCCTCCCGGTTTAGGAAAAACTACCCTGTCGCATATCATTGCCAATGAACTGAATGCCAATATAAAAATGACCTCCGGGCCTGTTCTGGACAAACCGAGTGATTTGGCAGGATTATTGACGAACCTGCAAGAGTTCGATGTCTTGTTCATTGATGAGATTCATCGCCTTAATCCCGTCGTTGAAGAATATCTCTATTCGGCGATGGAGGATTTTAAGATCGACATTATGTTAGATACAGGGCCTAACGCCAGGAGTATTCAAATCGGACTCAATCCTTTTACTTTAATTGGCGCTACGACTCGAGCTGGTATGTTGACCGCCCCCCTGAGAGCTCGTTTTGGTATTAATGCACGTTTGGAATATTACGACGCCAATGTTTTAGCTACCATCGTGAAACGATCGGCACGTATCTTGAAAACACGTATCGATGACGATGCCGCTTATGAACTTGCCCGAAGAAGTCGAGGAACGCCCCGAATTGCCAATCATCTTCTAAGACGTACGCGTGACTTTGCGGAAGTGAAAGGGGAGGGGGTCATAACTATCCCCATTACACAGATGGCTCTTAGTGCGCTGGATGTAGACCAGAACGGGCTGGATGAAATGGATAATAGAATACTTTCGACCATCGTCGAAAAATTCAAGGGAGGGCCGGTTGGTCTAACCACCATAGCTACGGCCTGTGGTGAGGAAGCTGAGACTATCGAGGAGGTATATGAACCTTTTCTTATCCAGGAAGGCTTTATCAAAAGAACATCCCGAGGCCGTGAGGCAACGGAAAAAACCTATCGCCATTTAGGTATTTTACCCAGGCACCGAACGGGAGAATTGTTTTGAGTTAAAACCCGTTAGAGCACCTCTTTGTTAAAGGATACTGCCTCTCAACACAGGTAGTATAAATTCAGATTTTGAAAAAAATCTTAAATACTGCCCTTAAACGAATTTGCTGAAATGGTTGATAGGGGGATTTAGCTTAGTACCTATGGGTTTTACTACCTTACCGTCAGCACATATTCATTAACGGTATTACCTGTTTTGGTGCTGGGCGACACCCGTGCTAACACCAGTTCATTATCCTTGATCGACTTGATTGTAAATTCTAAAACGCCTCCGCTATTGGTTGGGGGCTGAGGTCCCAGATTTTTGATGATGAGGCGGGTTTCCCCCTGTAACTCCCATTCACCGGTAAATGAATTGCCGTCGAATTCGGTCAGACTTACTGAATTATCCGATCCAAGAATCAGTAAATAAGCTACATAACCAGGAACGGCATTATTGCTTCCTCCCCGGGAATATACAATAACGTTGTCATGCTTAACCGTTTCAGCTGTCCAAGCTTTTGCTATACGTTCTGAAAGTGGTGGTTTTTTTTCTTTACACGCTGAAAGACTCAGCACAAAGCCCAATGCCAATACGAAGATGACCTGCGACCACTTAACCATAATAAGTCAATAAGAAAGTTTATTCAATACCTGAAATACGGTCCTGTTCTTTTTTCTGTTGCAAACAACAGTTTAATTAACCGAAATGGGACTCTTATAGCAACAAAACAACAAAATATTCTGAAATTATGACAGATTTTCCTAACATATTTAACAATCGGTAATTAAACTGCGGAGATTTCAGATATTCGCACTCATGCTCTTAAAATATACTAAAAACCAACTAGCGTTGAGAAACGGTCAAGATCGGGAGGAAATCTGGTGTGCCTACAAAGGGCGTATTTATGATCTAAGCCGTTCAAGGTTATGGCGAAACGGTATGCATTACGAACATTGGGCGGGGCAAGACCTTACCGATGAGTTAGCGGATGCCCCCCATAGTGACCGTGTATTCGAACGTTTTCCCATTGTAGGAGAACTCATTTAATTCGAACAAGATGGAAGGCGCTTCATTCCAAGCTAGTCTTAAGTGGTAAATTAGTCTATCTTTGCAATTCAATTAGGGGTGCCCAACCAAGACCATTGGTTAAAAACAGGCTGAGAATATACCCGTCGACGGTCAATTGGCCGTCATGAACCTGATCCGGATAATGCCGGCGTAGGAAAACAAACTAGCGAATGAATTTAAGTGAATGGTTCCAATTACTGGGAACGGAACTCAGAGAAACCCCGCTCTTGCAATGGGTGGGCGTGCTATTTGGTGTTGCGGAAGTACTACTTGCGCGCGCCAACCGAATTTGGCTTTATCCAGCTGGTGTTATTTCAACGGTCATAGCCATCTATATCTTATTTGACGCGCACCTTTTTGCCGAGAGTATTCTCAATGTCTATTATCTTGTAATGACCTTGTATGGTTGGTGGAATTGGGGAAAAAAAACGGGGCCTCCTGTTGTCGTTGCCTATTCCACACGTCAGGAATGGTTTATTGCAGTGGGAATTACGTTCAGCGCTCTCGTGATTTTATACGTGATATTGAAATTTTTTACTCCGAGTACCGTCGCCTTTTGGGATGCGTGGGTAAGTGCAACCGCTTGGGCGGGAATGTGGTTGTTGGCCAAACGTAAAATTGAAAACTGGATCTTTCTCAATGTCAGTAACGCCTTTGCCATTCCCCTTCTCCTAAAGAAAGAACTACCTCTTTATGCCTTATTGACCCTATTCCTTTTCATTGTAGCCATCCAGGGGTATTTTAAATGGAAGCGGATTATTCGAGAACAAACACCACAGCAGGTGAAAACATGACCCTTTTAAAGTACTCGTTTAGAAGTTAATGGGTTTTAAGCCAATCGGCTAAACGGACGATAGTAATTTCATTAAAGTATTTTTATCAAAGAAGTTAGCGGTCGATTCGTACGTCTGAATTAACTCCTCGGTAAGTTCCTTTTTGCTCGTTTGCAATTCGACGATTCGCTCCTCAATGGTGTTGGGGCAAATTAATCTTACGGCAACTACATTCTTCTTCTGACCAATCCGATGGGTACGATCGATAGCCTGATTTTCAACGGCCGGGTTCCACCAGGGATCAACTAATATGACATAGTCGGCGGCGGTCAGATTTAATCCGGTCCCCCCTGCTTTAAGACTGACCAAAAATACGCGTTTTCCGGGATCGTTTTCGAAGGAGCTCACCACTTGGCCACGGTTCCGGGTGTCGCCTACTAACCAGGAATACCCGATGCGCCGTAATTCTAGCTCTTTTTTGATCAACTCGAGAGCCGAGACAAATTGTGAAAATACAAGGACTTTATGGCCGTTGATTAACGATTCAAGTTGTTCCAAGAGTACATCCATTTTAGCCGATTCGGCGCCATAATATTCCTCATCATTCAGGAGTGCAGGACTTATACAAAGTTGGCGGAGTTTAGTTAAGCCTTGCAATACGTGCATTTTTTCCCGCGCAATATCGCCGTCAGATTTGCCGTCCAAATAATTGCGAAACTCCTCAGCGTAAGCATCGTATACGCGACGTTGCGCAGGGGGCATTTCGCAATAAAGTACCATTTCAGTTTTTGGAGGTAACTCTTTTGCGACTTGCTCCTTCGTTCTCCGTAGAAAAAAAGGTTTGATTCGATTTTGTAATTCCTCTCTTTTTTTATCGTCTTTGAATTTTTCGATGGGAACCTGATACTGGTCCTTAAAATATCGTTTTGACCCTAGAAGCCCGGGACAAACGAAAGAAAATTGTCCGTATAAATCCCAGGTGTTGTTTTCAATCGGTGTTCCGGTCAAAATTAGGCGATGCTTTGCCTGGAGTTGACAGGCCGCACGATAGCGCTGGGAAGAGGGGTTTTTAATGTTGTGAGACTCATCTAAGATCACATAGGAATAAGGGTAAGTACGGAGCCGATGAATTTCCGTAGTCATTACAGTATACGTCGTGAGGACGATATCCCATATTTGCTGTTCTTTGAAATCCATCTTGCGCCCCTCACCATAATAGATGCCCACTTTTAATGTAGGGGCATGTTGGGCCAGCTCCGATTGCCAATTGAACAACAGCGAAGCGGGCATCACAATCAAATTGACGCCTGAAAGCCCCTGTTCTTTTTCAAGCAAAAGCAAAGCGATCACCTGGAGGGTCTTACCTAAACCCATATCGTCAGCCAAACAGGCGCCAAATTTCAATTCAGACATCCACTTTAACCAATTTACACCGGTATATTGGTAGTCGCGAAGTTGGGTTCGAAGGCTTTCTGGCATGCGAACCGATGGTAGTTGGTCGACGTTTTCCAGTTTCTCGATAAGCTCATTGATTTCAGTCCGAAGTTCTGGTGCAATATAGGCTTCTGGATAAATCGATTTTAACTCCTGGAAATGCTGTCGCGCAGTGCGAAGTGAATCCCCATAGATATGACCGATCCTGAAAAAACCAGTCAGTTTTTCCAACCATTCTTGGGGTAATATTCCCATACTCCCATCCGAAAGAGGGATATAACGTGTTTTATTACGAACCGAGGTGAAGAGCTGCCGTAGCGGAACAATTTCTTCCCCAAATTTTACCCCCACTTTCGTTTCAAACCAATCGATTCCGCTGGTAACATGTACGGAGATACGAGCTGAATTAGGATTCCAGTGGTTGTTCCGAATCCTGTGATAACCTAGTATTTCAATTCCTTCACTCCGCCAATTGTCGAATGTTTTTAAAAACCAGTTTTCGTCGAAAAACCGGGATTTATGGAGGTATAAAAAGTCTTGCCCGAATTGTTCCACAAATTCAGGATGCGCTAATTTCAACGATGTGGCAAGTTCAATTTCAGTTTTGGTATCCCTTTCGACCTGATAGGGTCTTCCGTCTTGGTCGGTCATATAAAGTACCCTAGGAGAAAACACGGGTAGTTCGACAGTTCCATAACGCAGTACGGGCGTAATATGAACGAATTGACCCGCGTCATCCAAATAGATCACTTTTTTTTGAGAACCTTCAGGTAATAGTTGAAGTCGTTTTTTTTGGGATGCCTGCTTCAGATACGTATAAACCACACGAACCCTCTGTTCCACTTTCGCTAATATCGTATTTCGAAATACCGGATATTTGTTTCGGTGAAGTACAATTTTATTTCGATTTTGTTGCAAGTATTTTATAAGCTCGTCAATGCCCTCATGTTCAATCAGGTGTAGACGATCGCCTGCCAATAGAAAATTTCCGTAACGAAGTTTGGTTTCCAGTAGGTCAAAATATTTGCCTGCGATGGTTAACACACCGGAAATTTGATAAAAAGGACTCGATTCATGCACATATAAGGTTAAGTCAATCTCCTTAGAGACCATCTCTACTCTTCGCAGCGCTGTGGGTGATACGGTTTCACTGATATTGAAATTGTGGATATAAACGGGTAGTTCATCCGGATTCTTTAGTAACCAATAAAATGCTTTTTGGTTAGGAATCTGACTGTTTGCTCGGCTCGATAATTTTGCAACCGCACCATAAAATTTCAATTGGTCTTTATTTTCGGCCTCGAGCATCAAATCGACGGCGTGAAGTTGTTTGAGAGGTCCGCGAAGATTGCCTTTCCCTCCCAGAAAAGCTTCATAAATGGTCAGTAAAAAATGTTCATTGAATCGACTCTGCGTCCAAACCAAGATTTTAACGGTTGTTTCTACCTCGTCGACTGTTGCAGGTGGACGTGGTACCAGCCGGAGGGCTAGTTTTTGCAGTTGTTCTTCATCGACTGGCTGTAGATGCGCATTGATCGGTCTGACAACGGGAATGTGGTTTTGCAAAACCAGTTCCAGATACGTTTCAGGAAGTTCGCTAATCGCTAGTCCGTAACGTGAACTTTCGGAATGAATTAGCTCCCGACGACGATTGGCGTCGAAGAATAAACGGAGATCTGTATTTTCAATCAGGTTGAGGATCGCCTGAACTTGAAAACGGCAAATTTTAGTTGTTTCTATTCCACAGTCACAGCCGATTTGGAGCGTTTTTCCAAACTGATGAAGCGTCAGGGTTGCTATTTGGTTGGGCGAAGTAATTTCTACGATGGCCTTCTCAACCGAAGCATCTTTTATGAAGATAGAATGATCACGCCGGGATAGCGAAGCTAATTCCGGAGGTAGAACACGTAGTAAATGCCCGTACGACCATTCACGGATGTCGAAATTTGGGAATTCGAAATAATGAAGGTCATGGGGAATCATTCCGTTTTTTCTGCTTTTTGAAGCGGTAAATTAGCAGATATCACCGAATGATTCCAAATGTGAAATGGGACCTACCTATTTAAGGCGCTGCCTTCTTTCCATTATTTCCCGCCAGGTAGTAAGGATGATTCCCTCTTCTTCAATCGCCTTTCTGACGCCCGGATCCAACATGGCCAGCAGGTCACCCTCTCTCGTCATACCAGAAGATGAAATGTGTTCGAAAACTTCGGTCGGATGGGTACAATGCATAATGATCATGGTGAGACCGGGTTGTATTTCTTCCTTTAACGCATGGATATACTTCTGTGCTTTATATTTCTGAAGTTTCTTCTTACTAATCTTTCCTTTGGCCTCAGGCTTCCAGCTGTAACTGGTATTGTGTAGGTCATCCAGGACAGGAAGACCGGCATCCCATAGTTTTTTGCCTAGATTCCGAATCATTTGCAGGGCTTCCCCTTCGAGGCGCTCGTCTTCTTTGATGAGTGTGTTGTGTCCACCCGGAAACATTACAGGGATCTGCTCTTCGATACCCACTTTTATATAGCGCTCTAAAAATGCGGGAGTTGCGAAAAGGGTCCCCATGTGGGAGTCCATGTGGGTGGGTTCAAAACCCATGGTACGAGCTCGTTCTAATTGTGCTCTGATTTCCATTTCCACGTGATCGGGGGAACCGTGTTTAACCACATCTTTAACCGAAGGCCATAGAGCTCCTTCGTGGTCAACCAGCGATTTTACCATGGGTTTCCCGGCTAGTGGCCCCCAACGGTATTGGGTCCATTCTGAGGTCAGGGTTAAATGTAAACCTGCATCAATATCTTTATTCTCTTTTAAAAAGTGAACGAAACCGGGTACCCAACCACAAGGCATCATCACACTCACTGAATTGGCGACTCCTTCTGTCAATGCGCGGATGGTTCCCAGATTGGAATCATAAGACATTCCCGCATCATCAATGTGTAAAATCACCACTTTCTTCCCTTTCGGAAAACCTAGTTTCTCAGCATAAGTAGTAGATAGATCTTGTGCGTAGGCATTCAAACACCCCAATAAAGCGCCCAGTACCCAAAAGCATTTTTTCATTTACAATAAAAAATTTGGTTTCTTAAATAATACCGATTTCAGGGTGGATAATACTATTTTCATAAGAGGCTAGCGTCAAGAAATCGTTCCCTTGGTAACCTATGGAAAATGAGCAAATTAAGGCACTAAGTTGGTGAGAATAGAAGAATTACTAGTAAGAATATTAGTTTTTCTTATATAAAATATCGAATTTATACTTTCCTTTGTCATTTACCACCACTGGACGATACCTAAGCTGACGTTTGTAAAATTAAATTAACTCATCCTAATGGATAATGACAACATAGTTTGGAGGAGACTGAAGTCGGGGAATAGAGACGCCTTGGCTCAGTTGTACCAGGGCTATGTCCGGGATCTTTATAGTTACGGAAAGAAAATTACACTGGATGAAAAATTAATCGAAGACAGCATCCAGGACTTATTCGTAGATATTTGGCAAAGTCGTGAAAGGCTTTCTGATCTTGAAACCGCGCGTTTCTACCTTTTTCGTTCCTTGAGAAGACGTATAGCGAAGGTGAAAACTCGGGATGTTACACAGGCCATTTCCGAACATGAAATGCATAATGCGGCCCCGATAATCGATTCCCATGAAACAGCAATCATCCTTCAGGAAGAATCAGAAAATACCTCTCATTATGTAAATCATTTAATCCAGAATTTATCGGGTCGACAAGAGGAGGCGATCATCCTCTATTTCTACCAAGATTTGAATTATGATGAAATCGCTGAAATTCTGTCCATCAATGAGCAATCTGCCCGAAATTTAATTCAGAGAGCATTGATTAAAATGAGGAATATAGCAACGTTTGCTAAAAATCCCTTGGTATTGTGGATTATGGGATTACTATACTAACTCGGTTACCCACCGCCCCGTCTGAAAAACTTTTCGTTCAATAATTGTTCTAAGTGATTGTGTGCAAGCACAATGGCATTCTGCAGTCCATTTTTTATCCCTTTGGAAAAAAGAAAGTAGTAAAAAAATCATCTGAAGTGAGTTAAAAACGGGTGAATGTTCCTCTTCCTATTTAGTGAAGAACAACTTTATCCTACGCGTTTTATCTAACCTTACAGATGAATCCTAAACCCACCTGTATTGAAGATCTTCTTAAAAACGGACTTTTTCGAGCCTGGGTGCTCGATCCGACTCCGGAGTTGAACGATTATTGGGAACAATTTTTAACTGAAAACCCCAATCTAAGTGATCTTGTGATTCGGGCGAAGAAGTATCTCCTGGGTATCCACAAACGAGTAGAATCTGATTACCCCGATGAAGCGGTGGTGGCTCGAATGTATGCTAAGATTGACGCAAGAATTGAGGAGTCTTACTTGTTCCTACCGTCAAAACGCAACCGAATATTATGGTTGGCGGCGAGTCTTTTCATCGGTGTGCTAGGGGTCACTGTTTGGTTTAGTGCCTTAAACCGATCGCCGGCAAATTATGCCGAATTGGTGAAAACAGCCGAGAAGGAACTTCAGGAATTTGTGAATAACTCGAAAGAAGAAATGACCATATACCTTCCCGACAATAGTTGCATCCGACTCAGTGCCGGAAGTAAAATTAGTTACCCCCGGTATTTTTGGGAAGGGGCAAAAAGGGAAGTTTATTTGGAAGGTAGTGCGTTTTTCGATATTACCGAATGCGCAACCATGCCGTTTTATGTTTATTCGGATGAATTGGTGACCAAAGTGCTGGGTACTAGTTTTCACATTCAGTCACACCCCGAAAAAGCAGAAGTTACAATAGCGGTGTTAACAGGGAAAGTGTCAGTCTCTACACGGGAAAGTATTTCGAAAGGCCAAATGGATGAGCTTTTGCTGACGCCTAACCAGCAAGCTTTGTTCGAACGGAAAACAACTTCTTTCAAGAAATCATTGGTAGCCAATCCGGTGATGCTTGTGAAGGCTAAGACAAGGGGAGAATTTGAGTTTGACGATACCCCGGCTTCTAAGATTTTCCAATCGATTGAAAGTTCTTACGGAGTGGAAATTGCCTATGACGAGAAGCTGCTTGGTAATTGCCTTCTTACGGCCTCTTTAACCGATGAAAATTTATTTGAAATGATGGACTTGATCTGTATGGCTTTAGGGGCGCGTTACTTTGTGGAGGGAGCGGAAATCGTGGTGATTGGTAATGGCTGTCCGGAATAAAATTAACGTTTATACACCATAACCTTCAACTTATAACATTAACCTAAATTAATAACAACTCATCCTATGAATACATAATGACAAGTAAAACGTCCAAAAAAAAGGCTGATGATGTTCGCACCATCATCAGCCACATTTCCCCTTGAATGCTTAACGACGCAAGCTGAGCGGGGAGTTTTTGCCAAATTTTTTACAAAAACCTAAACAAATGTATGAAAAATTATTTTCATAAGAACTACTGGTATATTCTTATGCGAATCAGTGGTATCCAACTGTTTTTGATCGTCTTGTTTTCCGGGGTTTCCTGGGCTAACATCACGGAAGCCCAGCAAATTCTGGATCGTCTTGTTTCTGTGCAAGCAGAAAATAGGCTTTTTAAGTCCATTTTGATGGATTTAGAGTCACAGGCTCATGTGAAATTCGTATATAGTTCCAGTTTGATTAAAAGCAAACGGAAAGTAACGGCCGATCTACAGAATGTTTCATTAAAGGAAGCCTTGGATCGATTATTGATCCCCAATGCGCTAGATTATCGTGTCTCAGGCAAACAAATAATTCTACGTCCTAGTCCTACGGTAACCCCTTTACTCAATAAAAAATCCACACATCATAGCACCATTGATATTGGGGCTCTCAACCGGGAAGTGAGGGGAAAGGTCACCGATGAAGAAGGGCAACCACTGCCCGGGGTATCCATTATTTTAAAAGGTACGACGCAGGGGACCACCACCGACACAGAAGGGGATTTTTTAATTAGTGTTCCGGATGGGAATGTCACTTTGGTATTTAGTTTCGTCGGATTTAGTACGAGGGAAATTGACGTTTCTGCTCAAACATCCGAAATAGAAGTTCAGATGTCGGAGGATAAAAAGGCTTTGTCGGAGGTAGTAGTGATCGGCTACGGTACGACGCGAAAGCAGGATCTTACCGGAGCGGTTTCCGTTGTAGATGTTTCGAAAATGAAAGCGCAGCCGGTGGCAAGCCCGGTAGAGTCTCTTCAGGGTAAAGCTACGGGTGTACATATCATTAATGACGGTGCTCCCGGTTCAACCCCTCAAATCAGGATCAGAGGGTTTAGTACTATCAATAACAACGATCCTTTGTTTATTATTGATGGAGTGCCCTTCGAAGGAAAGTTGAGCTGGCTCAACCAAAGTGATATTGAGTCCATGCAAGTGCTGAAAGATGCTGCCTCAGCCTCCATTTACGGTGCTCGAGCGAATAATGGAGTGGTCATTATTACCACGAAAAAAGGGAAAGCCGGTGCTGCACCGATGATCACTTTCGACACCTATATTGGTACCCAGGTGCCACGGCGCGAAACCTTTCCCAAAATGTTGAATCCACAACAATTTGCAGAATACATTTATGCTTCCTTTAATAATTTGAATGACCCCAGTCGTAGACCTGGTCAGGGAAGTACAACGGGCACCAATTATGGTACAGGGTCAACGCCGGTTTTGCCAGAATATCTATTAGCCGGAACGACCACAGGTCATAATATTACGCCCGAACATACCGACTTGAGCAAATATAACTACAGCCGAAACCTCAGTACTTTTTACCAGATCACTAAGGCAAATAAAGAAGGTACGGATTGGTTCAGGGAGATTACCCGAAATGCACCCATGCAAAATTATCAATTGAGCGTTTCGGGGGGTGGGCAAAACTCGTCTTATGCGGTATCCGGAGGTTATATGAACCAGCAGGGTACGATCATCCATACGGGTTTTGAGCGTTATACTTTCCGTACCAATACCCACTTCAGTATCTTTAACAATCGCGTTCGGTTGGGCGAGAATTTCCAGTATTCCAAAGTAATATCCAATGGGGTAGGGGTGAATCCCAATACCGCTGGTAGTTATCAAGGAGAAGGGTCACCCATAGGATTTGCCTATCGAATTCAAACGATCATTCCCGTATATGATGTGATGGGCAATTTCGCCGGGACAAGAGGCGATAAGCTTGGTAATGCACAAAATCCCGTAGCCCTATTGTACCGCGCTAAAGACAATAAAAGTCAAAGCCATAACCTTTTAGGGAATGTTTTCGCCGAAATTGATATCCTTCCGGAATTAACAGCTCGAACTAGTTTTGGGCTACGTTATGAGAATTACAACTCCATTTCAATTGGGTATCCAAACCCCGAACATTCAGAAGGAAGTGTGAATAGTTCATTGAGTGAAACCCATGGCTATAATTCGGACTGGACCTGGACCAATACATTAAACTATAAGAAGCAATTTGATAAACACAACGTTGGTCTGATGGTAGGGACTGAGGCGGTGAAAACCAACTGGAGGGATCTCAATGGAAGTCGGAATGAATTCTTCATTTTAGGAAATCTGGATTACTATTATCTCAGTGCAGGTTCCTCCAATATCAACAATTCCAGTAGTGGGAGTAAGAGTTCTCTTTATTCGCTATTCGGGCGTTTAGATTACGGTTTTGATGGGAAATATCTCCTTAGTGCTACATTACGGAGAGACGGTTCATCCAATTTCGGCCCCGAATATAGATTCGGTACTTTCCCGGCCATCAGCGGAGCCTGGCGTATTTCAGGGGAAAGTTTTATGGACGAAGTTCATTGGATCGATGACCTCAAATTGCGAGCCGGCTATGGGGTTACCGGTAACCAGCGCATTCCCGCATTCCAATATTTGCCACGCTATAGCGCCTCACAACAGCATTCCTATTACCCGATCACAGGTTCAGTAGTGTCAGGGGTATGGCAAAGCAATTACGATAATCCGGGTATCAAATGGGAAGAACTACGTTCACTAAACATTGGACTCGATTTCACGCTATTCAATTACTCCTTTGATGGTAGTTTGGAATGGTATAACCGCGATACAAAAGACATGCTCTACCCGGTTCCCATGCCGTCAGCAGCGGTAGGTATGGGAAGTTCACCCTTTGTGAATATTGGAACAATGAATAACAAAGGGGTGGAATTAGCGCTTAACTACCATTACAATAAAATCAATGCAAGAAATTTTACTTTTGATATAGGAGTCAACTTTTCGAAGAATGTTAACGAGTTGACTTATTTAGCTCCTTCCGTTCCGGAGCAGCCCTATTTAAGCTATCGTAATTTGCAAGTTTCCCTGCTTAAACCCGGGGAAGTTTTTGGAGCATTTTACGGTTACAAGATGATTGGTATATACCAAAACGAAGCTGAACTCGCCGGAGGATATGCCGGCGCTAGGGTGGGTGGCCCAAAATATGCGGATATCAATGGCGATGGGGTCGTGGATGCTGAGGACCGTACGGTAATCGGAAATCCACATCCGGATTTTATTTATTCACTGAGTCTTAATGCGACTTGGAAAAACTTCGATTTGTTGATGTTTTTCAACGGATCACAAGGAAATGACCTTTATGAAGTTACCCGTCAGTTTACTGATTTCGGTCTGTTTGGTGGGGCTATTTCGCAACGACTTCTTAATGCCTGGAGTCCGTCAAATCCTACTAGCATGGTCCCTTCGCCCTATGATCAACGCTCAGCCTACGAAATGAATTCGAGTTCCTATTATATCCAGGACGGTAGTTTTTTCCGAATGAAGAACCTTCAAATCGGTTATACTTTTGGAGACAACATACTCGGGAGGCATATAAAAGGTCTGAGGGCTTACCTGAGTGCAACCAACTTATTCACTTTGACCAAATACACGGGTATGGATCCGGAAGTCAGTCAATTGAGCAGTACTTTCTCAGCACCGGGTGTCGATAGCGGCATCTACCCCGTTTCACGTCAATACTTGATTGGGTTGTCGGTAACCTTCTAGTCCAGTGTTTAAGCTTATCTAATTAATCTGAAAGGAAATCATATGAACAAATATAAAATCATAGGAATAGCATTCTCTGCCTATTTCTTGACCTTGTCATCCTGTAGCGATAGCTTCCTGGATCTCACGCCTCAGGGACAACTCGTAGGTTCGCAATTAAATTCTCCCGATGGTGTTGAACAACTCTTAATTGGCGCCTACGGAATGCTAAACGGAAACCGCAGCGGAACCTGGGGGAATTATGCTTCAGCTCCGTCACAATGGTTGCTAGGAGAGGTGACTTCGGATAATGCCCATAAAGGCAGTAACAACACCGACATCACTACCATGAACGATCTGGAAAGGTTTGTTCCTAACAGTACCAACGACCAGCTTGAAACATTATGGAGTCGTTGTTATGAAGGAGTATTAAGCTGTAATAGTGTTTTGCGTGCAGTGGAAGCCCTTCAATCGGGTGAAGGAACAAAATTGGATGCGCAGCGGGCTACTGAAATAATAGCCGAAGCCCGGATGTTAAGAGCACACTATTATTTCTTTTTGAAACGAGTCTTCGTTAATGTGCCATATATTGATGAAACTACATCGACACCAGACGCAGCCGTTACTCCAAATGACACGGATATTTATCCCAAAATTGTGGAAGATTTGGAATTTGCGGTTGCTAACTTGCCAGTAGGCAAACCAAAAGGTGAGGTAGGGCGAGTCAATAAAATAGCTGCACAAGCGTATTTAGGAAAGGTTTTATTATATCAAAATAAACACGCACAAGCCTTGTCTTTATTCGAAACGGTGATCAATTCCCTACCTGACCTGACCGGCATGCCCTTCGAAAATAATTTCCAAACCGAGACTGAAAATGGACCGGAAGCCATATTTGCGGTTCAACACGCAATCACAGGATCAATCACCGACAACGCAAACGTAGGCGATATGCTGGGCGGATATTACGGAAGCGCGCCGGTAACCTGTTGTGGGTTTTATCAACCGTCAATCGACCTAGTAAATGCTTATAAGGTCGACGAAAACGGGTTGCCGTATTTAGATAATTCTTATCGGGAAAATACATATCTGTCAGATCTTCAGGAGCCGGGCGACAAATCTGGATTCGTACTCAATCGATCCATTCGATTTGATCCCCGATTGGATTACACCGTAGCGAGACGTGGCGTGAAATTTAGAGATTGGGGGGTAATGCCAGGTGACGGATGGATTCGTGATCCCGCATTTGGCGGGCCTTTCTTGGCACAAAAACATACGATTAATCTTTCTGAATTCGGAAGCCAAACCGTGACCGGACAAGAAAATGTAACCGGTTTGGACGTCAACCTTATTCGTCTGGCGGATGTCTACCTGATGGCTGCTGAATGCTATATTGAGGAAAGCAATTTCAGTAAAGCCATGGAGTTGGTCAATAAGGTCAGGGAAAGAGCTTCGAAACTAGCTCCTAAAAAGACGGGCGATGATAATGATGCAGCTAACTATACGATAGGGATGTACACTTCTTTCCCTGATAAATCTTTCGCTTTACAAGCCGTGAGGTTTGAACGTCGACTGGAGTTAGCTTTGGAAGGACATCGCTTTTACGATCTCGTAAGGTGGGGAATTGCCAAAGAGGTGATCGAATCTTATTCGGCTTACGAAGGTAATTATTTGGCAGCCTATAAAGACATCGTCTTCGGTCCCCATAACAATTATTTCCCCATCCCTCAAACACAAATTGATCGTAGTTCGGGTGCTGTGAAACAAAATGAGGGGTATTAATAAAAGGTCAATGAAATAAATTTGGGTAATTGGGTTACTGAGTTGCGACGACAGAACCAATAGGGTTCCAGGTCGCAACTCTAGTTTTTTAAAGCTACGCGAGCTTCTTCCAAAAAAGCTGGCACTTTTAAAAAGGGATCCCCTGGACCCAAAGTTTCCAAGGGGAGGTATCCCCGGTACTTCGAGCGCATTATCAGCTCAAAAAGTTTTACGAGATCCGTTTTTTCAGGCGTACCCTGTCGATAAACTGTTTCTTTCACTTGCCAACTTACCGCATAAGGTATACACTTTTCGATTTCAGCGTAAGGATCGCCTTCCCGGAAACTCCCAATATCGAGGATTAGCCCAAACCAAGGGGAGTTTACCATTTGAATCAGGGAGATCGCTTGATCGGCAGTTCGCAAAAAAGCGTTATGATTTTGGATAGCAACCATGACACCTAACTTTTTGCCGAATTCCACACAGGTTTGTATTTCTGCAACCACCCATTCCAAAACTTGTTCTCTACTGTAATTCTCATATGCATTGTGTCCAGCAAAAATGCGAATGACCGGTGCCCCCAATTTGGAGGCTGCGACAATCCATCTTTTTACTAAATCGACTTCCTCTTTTCGCTTTTCGGCATCTGGATGTACAAATTCATTTCGAACACCGGTACCACTTATGGAAAGACCTTTTCGAAATGCTTTGCGTTTGATCTCAAATAGAAAATCATCAGGCGGAACTTCAGGATATCCGGGAAAATAGTAAGCCGTTAAGTCGAGGCCATCAAGTTGATACCGAGCACAAAAATCAAGTAGATCGTCCAGCGTCATACGGCCTTCCGTTAATGGCCGATGAAATGAATAGGCATTAAGGCTGAGTTTTAAGTTCCCATCGATTGGATTTTCTACGTTAGGCAAACCCAATGGAGAAAGTGTGACAAAACCCATCCCTTTAAGCCAATTTCTTCGGGAGATAGTGGTATGGTTCATTAAATATTTTTATTACTTTTATGATTAAAGATAGAAAATCTAATGACGCCTGTGCGCAGGTTTTTAATTTTTTGCGCTCGTTACCCTGAAATATATGACATTGAATGAAGTCTGATCATCGTTTACACACTACCAACTACTATAATACATTGATAGAAGTTGCAGAGGATTACGCCAGAAGTGAAGCGAGAATTCCTTTGCCCAAAGGGGACAAAATGACGGTTGCTCAGTTGCAGTTTGACCTTATTGGAGAGAATCCTTATCGATTCACCTCGGACGATGTTATTTTTCAAGTTTATTCCATCCGGAATGAAATACCTGAGGAGGAACTGCAAGAAGCCCGGGAAATATTTTTTTCCAAAGGACAAGCCTGTCTGCGAGCTTCTCCTCTGACTAAAAATTATGGATTTGGGGTTCATGCAAATGAGGAAGGGAAAATTGCCATCTACCCCATGGAGTCGGAAACATATAAACTTCTTTTAGCGGACTCATCCGTTCAGAAAGTTAAAGCAGTAAGGTCCTCAAGAAAGAAATAAGATAATTCGTTCCGCCCGTATTTAGAAGCAATGGTATACCCAAACGCAGGTTAGCCTTGCACGAACAGATGAGTCCAATCCATGGCACTAGCTTTCACTCAGTCGTAAGCACCGGATACTCAATTTATATTCGTCTGTATGCCTAATTAGTTAATTTTGAGAAGAATCTGTCCATACGTATTGATTACCCAAACAAAGGGTATCTATTTTCTAATAAATCCTTAACACTTTTTTCCGTAATAAAATGAATGATTTTCAAACTCCCATGTCATCTTCTTCCGACTCCATAGTGGAAGAGGGTAAAACTATAGCCTTAATTGCATATCTGACGGTAATCGGTCTGGTGATCGCTTTGGTAATGAACAACGATAAGAAGAATCGTTTTGCATCATTCCATATCAAACAATCATTGGGTATTATGCTCACAGGTTTTGCTGTGGGCTTAGTGAGTTGGGTGCCATTCCTGGGCTGGCTTCTGGCGATTGTAGCCTTCTTTGTGTTGGTATATATGTGGGTTTCAGGCCTACTTTACGCCATCAATGGAAAAGAGAAGGAAGTCCCCGTTTTAGGAAAAAATTATGCGGAGTGGTTTAAGGGAATTTAATTCAGCTGGTACCCTAATTTTGATATTAAATCTAAAAAACTACTAGGAGGATCGATTTAATCTTTTTCGATCCTCCCAGTAGTTGATTTTTTACACGATTACAACCTGACTACTTTCCTTGGTGGTCGAGGGGTTGCTTTCATCGAAGACAAATTGCAAGGGGCTGGAGACTTTTTCGGGTAACAAAGCTATTTCCAACACCTCGTCAACCGTATCGACATAGTGGAATGTGAGATTTTTGATATAACTCGCGTGTACTTCTTCTACATCTTTTCGGTTGCGGCTACAGAGAATTATTTCTTTAATTCCCATACGATGCGCCGCTAAGATTTTCTCCTTGATTCCACCCACTGGCAGTACTTTACCACGAAGGGTAATTTCCCCGGTCATGGCCAGATAGGGTTTTACTTTCCGTTGCGTATAGATGGATGCCATGGATGTTAACATCGTGATTCCAGCAGATGGCCCATCTTTAGGCACCGCTCCGGCAGGAACGTGGACATGTAAGTCGTATTGGTTGAATACGCGATAATCGATATTCAATTTCTCGGAATGTGCTTTGAGATAAGATAAAGCCGCGATCGCAGACTCTTTCATAACATCTCCGAGCTGACCCGACAACGTTAAAGTACCTTTGCCGCGATGCAGACTTGATTCGATCGACAGAATTTCACCGCCCACCGATGTCCAGGCTAGTCCCGTCACGATTCCGGCAATGTCGGTATCCTGGTACACATCCTTGTCGTAAATTTCAGCACCCAAGTATTTTTCAATATCGGCTGCTTTAATCAATTTTTGATAGGACTCTTCCATGGCGACCGACTTAGCAATTTTACGGATCACACTGCCTATTTTGCGTTCGAGCGTACGAACCCCTGATTCTCGTGTATAACTTTCGATGATTTTCAAAAGACCACTGTCGTCGATTCTGACATCCGAGGCTTTCAATCCATGCTCCTTTCTTTGTTTCGGAAGAAGGTATTTTTTTGCGATTTGCAACTTCTCCTCGACAGTATAACCGGTAATTTCGATGATCTCCATCCGGTCGCGTAGGGCGTAATTGATGGTATCAAGGGAATTAGCAGTCGCAATGAAAAGTACTTTCGAAAGATCGTATTCAACCTCTAAATAATTGTCCGTAAATGCAGAATTTTGCTCCGGATCCAACACCTCTAACAAGGCTGAAGAGGGGTCTCCGCGGAAATCTGATGAAACTTTATCAATTTCATCGAGGACGAAGACCGGATTGGACGAACCGGCTTTCTTGAGATTAGCTATAATCTTACCCGGCATGGCACCGATATAGGTTTTACGATGGCCTCGAATTTCAGCCTCATCGTGTAGTCCACCTAAAGCCATTCGCACATAGCTCCGATTCAAGGCTTTTGCTATGGATTTACCCAAAGAAGTTTTACCTACACCGGGAGGCCCATATAAACACAGTATTGGTGCTTTTAGGTTGTTTTTTAACTTCAGTACGGCCAGGTATTCAATGATGCGCTCCTTCACTTTTTCGAGCCCGAAATGGTCAGCATCGAGTATTTTTTGTGCCCTGACCAAATCAAAATTGTCTTTCGTATAATGACCCCAGGGCAAATCGAGCAGTGTTTCCAGGTAAGTGATGGTTACCGGATATTCGGGTGCCATCGGGTTGATACGCATTAATTTGGAAAGTTCCCTTTCAAAATGCTGCATCACGGCTTCCGGCCATTTTTTTGCCGAAGCCTTGGACCTTAATTCCTCGATTTCTCTTTCCGGACTGTCAATTCCCAGTTCGTCGTGCAATACCTTAATCTGTTGACGAAGGAAGTAATCGCGTTGTTGGGCATCGATATCTGAGCTGGCTTTTGACTGTATTTCACGCTTCAATTCCAGCATTTCGATTTCCCGCAACAGAAGCTGAAGTAGTAAATGGGCTTGCTTATGTCCGTTTTCTTCTTCCAACAGCGCTTGTTTCTCTTTGACATCCACATTGAGATTGGACGAGAGAAAGTGGATTAGAAACACCGGACTTTCAATATTGTCCAGCGCAATGCGAGCTTCTTGAGGAATTTCCGGATTTAGCTTAAATATTTTATGTGCGCTATCACGCAGGGTTTGAATTAAAGCCTTTGATTCTTTCCGGTTACTATTTAATAATTTGTCGGGTATTAAGGAAACTCGTGCGGTGATATTGGGCTCTTCCCGTATAACTTGCTCTATTTTAAAACGTTGACGCCCTTGTACGATAATCGTAACATTCCCATCGGGAAGGGTTATCATTTTTAAAATATGCGCAACCGTACCGACTTTATAGATGTCTTCCGAAGTCGGATCGTCCTTTTGAGGTTTGACTTGGGTTACGAGTCCTAAAATCCTTTGGCTAAACTCAGACGCTCTGTAAATTCGCTTGACCAATCGAATGGCTTTTTGCCTCACGACGGTCACGGGGATGACCATTCCTGGGAAAAGTACTGTTTGCCGAATAGGAAGGATGTTCAACTCTTCGGGTACATCCAAAGGATCCTCCTTCCCGTCTAGACTGCCAATGGGAATTATCTCCAAGTTGTCCAAATCAGAATCAGGAAGTAATAATCGACTAAATACTTCAGAATTTTCAAATTTCATATAGGTAATGCCAATGATGGCACATTTCAAAGTTCATAAACCACACAATTCAGGCTACAACAATTGTGCCGGGATCAGGGGTGTGCCCAAACCGCCTATTTCTTGAGGTTAAAAAATTACTTTCCAGACGTCGTTGAATATGGCAAAGGCCATCAATCCTAAAAGCAGCACCATGCCCACGACCTGTGCTTTTTCCAGAAATTTATCGGAAGGTTTGTGCCCTGAAATCATTTCGAATAAGAGGATCACCGAATGCCCTCCATCCAATGCCGGTATCGGGAGTGCGTTCATAAAAGCCAAAATCATTGAGAGCAACCCGGTTAGGAACCAGAAATGTTGCCAGTCCCAAACGCCCCCAAACATTTGCGCAATACCAATCGGGCCACTCAGTGATTTGGTGGCAGATACTTCACCGCGGAATATTTTTCCAAAAGCTTTAACTTGGCTGAACACAGCGTTGAACGCCGTTTGTGTACCCACCGCTACCGCTTCGGGAAAGGTATAATCTACCTTTACATAATTGAGTAAAAATTTGGCTGCAAATCCAATTGTTCCTTCATCACTGACAGGTACCGACAGCGACAAAGTGTCATGATTTCGCAACACACCCAACTCAACTACCTCACCTTTGTTTTCTTCCAGCCGTTCCTTAAAGACTTGGAAATAGGGGGTAGCTTCGTTGTTTACCGCAAAAATCTGGTCGTTAGGCTGTAATCCCGCCTTTTCAGCCGCTTTCCCTGGCGTTATTTCGTTAACGATGAATGGTAAACCTGGCTGAATAAAGTTAGCACGAGCACCAGGCTCGGATAACTTTTCGATAAAATTGTTGGGAACATCAATGCGAATTTCCTGTCCGTCACGTAAAACGGTATAATAACTATTCGTTCCCAAGAACACTTCCGATGAGGCAATGGCTTCATCAAAGCTTTCAAAATCTTTACCATTAATTGCAATGATCCGATCCCCGGTTTGGAAACCAATTTCCTGCGCTAATGTACTGGCGTAAATGCCATATTTATTTACCTCTTCTTTCGTAACATACTCCTTACCAGTGGTGTAGGAGATCCCGATAAAAATGATAATACCGACGATTACGTTAACGATAATACCCCCTAACATAACGATTAGGCGTTGCCAGGCGGGTTTTGAGCGAAACTCCCAAGGTTCAGGTGGAAGTTGCATTTGGGCTTTATCCATCGACTCGTCAATCATCCCCGATATTTTAACAAAACCACCCAGCGGGATTGCCCCTATTCCGTATTCCGTTTCACCTTTTTTAATACTCCACACTTTCGGAGGGAATCCGATGAAGTATTTTTCAACGCGCATTCCAAACATTTTGGCGGCAAGCAAATGCCCCAACTCATGCAGTCCCACGATGATAGACAGTCCAAGTAGGAGCTGTCCTGCCATTACCAAAATTTCCATTGACTATTTTTAAGATCTTGACTTAATGAAGCCCAAGGGCTTTACTATCTAACAATATATAATTCCGTGCCATTCCCAGTGAACTGCCTTTTTTACAGGCTTTACGTGAGAAAGTACCCTTGTTAAATCCAGTATAATTGTTGATGGATACGTTCGTTGAGGGCTCATTACTGACGCGACCGGATGATTAATCCGGCAAAGTTAATCAAAGATGGTTATAAATTACGGGACCGACTGAGTAAAATCTGTCTCTCGATGGATTCACTCAACCTGTGATACCCTCCTTACAATTTCTCTCTTAAAAAACGGGCTGTATGGTTTCCCTCCAACTTCACCATATCTTCCGGAGTGCCTTCAAAACAAATTTGCCCTCCTTTTTCGCCCCCTTCTGGACCTAGATCAATGATCCAATCTGCATTTTTTATGATTTCCATGTTGTGCTCGATCACAATCACCGTTTCGCCTTGATTGACCAATGCATTAATTGAATTCAATAGTTTCCGAATATCATGGAAATGCAAACCAGTAGTGGGCTCGTCGAATATAAACAATGTTTTTCCACGCGAAGAAGAACCTTTTCCTAAAAAGGAGGCCAATTTTACCCGTTGTGCCTCCCCCCCGGAAAGAGTATTAGAGGATTGCCCTAGTTGCACATAGCCCAAGCCGACGTCTTGCAAAGGTTGAAGCCTTTCAACCAGTTTCTTATCGGAGTCTTTAAAATAGGCAATAGCATCGTCTACCGTCATCGACAGGATCTCCGTTATGTCTTTATCACGGTATTTGACGTCGAGGATCTCTTGCTTAAATCGTTTTCCACCACAACCCTCACAAGTCAGGTACAAATCAGCCATAAACTGCATCTCCACTTGTACTTGACCTTCACCCTGACAGACTTCGCAACGACCGCCGTCCACATTGAAGGAGAAATGGCTAGGTTTATATCCTCTTGTTTTAGATAAGGGTTGGTCCGCCATGAGTTGACGTAGGTAATCATAGGCTTTGATATAGGTAACCGGATTGGATCGGGATGATTTTCCAATCGGATTTTGATCGACCATTTCCACCGCTTCGATCCGATGTATACTGCCCGATAATTCGGTAAATTTCCCTATTTCATCCTTGTGTTCCCCCAATGCACGCATCAAGGCAGGATATAGAACTTTCCGTATTAAAGTAGATTTACCCGATCCACTTACACCCGTTACCACCGTTAACACTCCCAAAGGGAAGCGTACATCCAAATTTTTCAAATTGTTCTCCGTAACCCCTCTGACTTCTACAAAATCTCGTGATTTTCTTCGGAACAATGGCACATCAATGCGTTCCTCGCCTTTTAAAAAAGCAAGGGTGTGACTTTTTAAAGTGGAGGTTTGATCAAGCGTTCGGATTTGCTCCCAGTTGCCTTGAAATACCAACTCTCCTCCATGACTACCGGCCTCCGGTCCTATATCAATGATTTGATCGGCAGCTCGCATGATCTCCTCCTCATGTTCTACAACGATCACCGTATTTCCCAAATCCCGTAGATTTTTCAATACCCCGATCAATTTTTGAGTATCTCTCGGATGAAGACCAATACTAGGTTCGTCGAGAATATACATGGAGCCCACCAGTGCACTGCCCAACGAAGTCGCTAATTTGATTCGTTGAAACTCACCCCCTGACAAAGTGGCGGTTAAACGATTGAGGGTTAGATAGCCCAACCCGACCTGCTCCATATAATCCAAACGCTTCTGTATTTCCGTTAAAATACGACGACCAACCTTCATCTGGTAATCGGTCAATTTTAGGTCTTTGAAAAAGACAGCGGTTTCCGAAACGGGCATCAATACTAAGTCGACGATGGAACGACCATTGATTTTGACATAAGAAGCGTCTTTTCTCAACCGTGATCCGCGACAATCCGGACAAACCGTGCGACCGCGGTAGCGAGATAGAAGTACTCTGTATTGGATTTTATGGGTTTGCTTTTCGAGATCTTCAAAGAAGGCATCTAAGCCCTTAAAGTATTGATTGCCAGTCCATAGAACTTTTTTTTGCTCTTCTGACAAGTCTTTGTAGGGGCGGTGAATGGGGAAGTCGAATCGAATGCCGTTGGAAAGTAAAGGGCGTAACCATTCGGTCATTTTTTCGGTACGCCACGGGGCAATTGCTCCTTCGTAAACGGACAAATTTTTGTCGGGTATAACCAGGTCTGGATCGATGCCGAGTATTTTTCCAAATCCTTCGCAACGTCTACAAGCACCGTAGGGGTTATTGAAGCTGAAGAGATTGATACCCGGTTCTTCAAATTGGATGCCATCTAATTCGAAACGGTCCGAAAACTCTCGTCGATCACCACCCATGATCTGCACAATACAGGTAGAATCGCCTTCGAAAAATGCGGTTTGGACCGAATCCGATAGACGGTATTGCGTGGCTTCGTCGTCGTGTTTTACAACAATTCGGTCAATTAGAATTAAATATTCGTCGTCTGGGTTGAGATCGGTTCCTGGGAGTAATTCTTCGATTTCCTTGATTTCTCCATTGACAGTGATGCGATTATAACCCTTCGAAAGGAGGATATTCAACTCATCAGCGAGCGTACGGCCATCGTGAATGATGAGAGGGGACAGGATGAGTAGGCGCGTATTTTCAGCCAGATTCAACACGTAATCGACCACATCTGAGACGGTGTCCTTGCGCACTTCTTGTCCTGAAATAGGCGAATAAGTAACTCCGATTCGAGCAAATAAGAGTTTGAGATAATCGTAGATTTCAGTGGTCGTACCCACGGTAGAGCGAGGGTTCCGCGTATTCACTTTCTGTTCGATGGCTACCGCCGGCGAGATTCCCCGGATGTATTCCACTTCCGGTTTTTCCATTCTCCCCAGAAATTGACGCGCGTAGCTGCTCAGACTTTCGACATACATGCGTTGCCCTTCTGCAAAAAGTGTATCGAAAGCGAGGGACGATTTACCTGAACCGGAAAGACCGGTGATGACGATAAGTTTATTACGGGGGATGGCGACATCGAGGTTTTTCAGGTTGTTAACCTTAGCCCCTTTAATGATTATGTATTTTCTTGCGTCCAGTGTCTCTAAGGACACCTTTTCCGTTTCTAAGAGAGATTGTGCTGGCATGAATCAAGTATTGGGGGAAATCGTATGACCCCATTAGTATATAAACCGCTTTTTGGGAAAATTAGTTTGCACTACCCAAAACGTATTCAGGAAATCCAGGTGAAAATGAACTGCAAATTACTAATTTGAGAAAAAAAATGGAGGCAATAATTCAGATTTGGACAAAGAACCCGAAAATTATTCGGCAAACTCAATTTAATTCTAACACTAACTTTTCTTTGTAAATCAATTCCTCTATCTTTGCAACCCAAATTCGAATAGGATTTGTCAGGCGCAAGAGTTATAATTGAATTTTTAAGACAAGATAATGAAACGTACGTATCAACCATCGAACCGCAAAAGGAGGAACAAGCACGGTTTCCGGGCACGGATGGAAACTCCGGGCGGGCGCAAGGTATTGGCTTCACGTCGCAAAAAGGGACGTTGGAAGCTATCTGTATCCGACGAAAAACGTCATAAGCAGTAATAATTGAAACAAACGTTTGGCAAATCCGAGCGGCTAACCACCCAGCGGATTATTGACAGGCTATTTACGAGAGGTAGTACGGAAATAAATACGTTCTACCTCTTTCCGTTTCGTGTACATTATTATACCGACGAAACGAATCCTCACCTATTGCCTCAGGTATTATTTTCTGTCTCCCGTCGAACATTCAAAAAGGCGGTTGATCGTAATTTGATTCGCCGCCGTTGTAAGGAAGCTTATCGTAAGCACAAGCATTTGCTTATGGGGTTTTCACCAGAACGCCGCCCTTCATACATCGCTTTTTTGTATATTGCAAAAGAAAAGCTGGAATACAGCGTTATTGAAAACGCAATGATCAAGCTTTTGAAAAAACTCCCCGGACAGGAGCCGATGCGGGGTGTAACGAGCGACTGAAACTTTCCGTATCCTAAACAGCTTTCAAGGCATTTCCTCTAAATTTTTCAGATATGATATCGTCGGTGAAAAAAAGATGGTGGTGGCTAGTCGCCTTGCTTTGCATAGGCGCATTCGCATTTCGAAATGACGACCGGCTTTTTGAAATTGCAAGAAACCTAGATATCTACGCAACTCTCTATAAAGAGTTAAATACATATTACGTAGACGAAATAAATCCCAACACAGTGATCAAAACCAGCATCGATGCAATGCTGGAATCACTCGATCCCTATACTGTATATTACTCTGAGGACGACATTGAGGATTTCATGACCCTCACCACCGGGAAGTATAATGGGATAGGCGCCCTAGTGAATTCTGCCAACGGGAGGTATACCGTAATGATGGTTTATGAGGATACTCCCGCTGAAAAAGCAGGCATTCGTATTGGAGACGAAATTCTCAAAATAGACGATGTGGACGTTGCGGCAAGAAGAGGAGTTGACTCGGGCAAGCTGCTGAAAGGACAAACGGGAACTACAGTGAAACTCACTGTTAAACGATTTGGCCACCCAACACCTATTGATATTATCGTCGGAAGAGATGTCGTAAAAGTGACAAATGTACCCTATTACGGAATGCTGAATGAAGAAGTTGGGTACATCGACTTGAAGGATTTCACCGCTACCGCAGCGAAGGAAGTCCAAAGCGCTTTTAATGAGCTGAAAGGCAAAGGAATGAAAAAACTCATCCTGGATGTTCGAGACAATCCGGGGGGACTGTTGGATATGGCCATTGCCATTTCTAATTTCTTTATCCCCAAAGGGAAGGAAATCGTGTCAACCAAAGGAAAAATCAGTGACTGGAATAAGAAATACGTCGCTACTAATGCGGCGATCGATACCGATATCCCTTTGATCGTCCTCACCAGTAGCCGAAGTGCTTCCGCCGCTGAGATTGTTGCCGGTGTGATGCAAGACTATGATCGTGGGGTGTTGATCGGGCAACGCACTTATGGGAAGGGCTTAGTACAGACTACTCGCGACCTTTCATTTAATACAAAAATGAAAGTCACGACCGCCAAATATTATATACCCAGTGGCCGCTGTATTCAAGCGATCGATTACAGTTCGCGAAATGAAGACGGTAGCGTGGCAAAAATTCCCGATTCGTTGATGACTGCCTTTAAAACAGCCAACGGACGCACCGTTTATGATGGAGGAGGGGTACTACCCGATATTGAGGTGGAAAGGGAACGCTTCTCACCCATTTCCAATGCATTGGGAAGTAAACGGCTATTTTTTGATTATGCTGTGAAATATCATTCCGAACATGCAACCATTAAACCGGCCAAAGAATTCGAGCTGACGGATGCGGAATATCGGGATTTTGTGAAATGGCTGGAAGATAAAGATTACGATTACACCACCAAAGTGGAGGAGGACTTGGCTGAACTGGAAGCTTCAGCTCGCCAGGAAAAGTCGTTTGATGCGCTTGAATCCCAATTTAAAGCACTGAAAGCAAAACTAACTCACAACAAGGAAAACGACCTGCAAATCCATAAAAATGAAATAAAAGCTTTACTCGAAGAAGAGATTGTGAAGCATTATTATTTGGAAAAAGGGTTTAAAGAAGCTTCTTTCCGAAATGATCCGGAGTTAAAAACAGCCTTGGATCTGTTTGGTGATATGGCCCGATACAATCGTATTTTGAAAGGAACGAAATAACTTTCATCATAAAAAAGTAGTAGATTTTTGTACATACTGAGCGTCGATTCTTCAACAAGATATTGTTCTGTTGCCATTCATCAGGATGGGGAACAAATCTTTTCGGCTGATAATTTCACGGAAAAATCAGCCTCCTCGTACCTTACGGTTTTGATTCAAACGGCTGTTGACGCAACGGGAATTGCATTGACAAATATCGATGCTTTTGCCGTCGGTAAAGGACCTGGATCTTATACAGGCCTTCGGGTAGCTACGTCGGTTGTCAAAGGATTATGTTTCGCTTTAAACAAACCTTTGATTGGGGTAAATACACTTCAAGCAATGTCGCAACAGGTAGCCGATGATCTTCATGCTGCAGGAAAATTGATAATTGACGGAGATTTATGGCTTGTTCCGATGATCGATGCCCGTAGAATGGAAGTTTATACAGCCGTTTATGATCGCTATGGAAGGGAGGTGGAAGAAACTTATCCATTGATTGTAGAGCAGGGTTCATTTGACCCTCTATTCGAAAGCCATAAATTGGTTTTCTTTGGGGATGGGGCTTCCAAATGTCAACCTCTTTGGAAAGATCATCCTCAAGCTATTTTTTGGGAGAAAGTGATTCACCCCCGAGCAGCTGAAGTCGGTAAAATAGCATCACGTCGTTACGAACAAAACGAGTTCGAAGACGTTGCGACCTTTGAGCCGTTTTACCTAAAGGAATTTATAGGCAAACCTGTCGTATAATTCACCCCCTAACGTAATTGGTACTTTTCGTTATAACGGTATTTTACGGCCAATAGCGACGAGGAACTAGCTTTGTCATTTCGTTATAAATACTTTTCCAGACGATTGGATGCACATTTTTAACGGTATTTTCGATATTTAAATTGAAACGGTAAGCAATCATTCGCACTTGTGATTTTCGAAAAACCTTTTTCAAAGCCTGCCGCAATGTGATGCTAGGAGCTTCCCCTACTAAACATAAGAATCTTAGATAGCCATCTCGGTCAAATTCGTCGGAAAGTGCCTCGTGACGATGGAAACTAACCAAAGCTGCGTTGATAGTGGGCGGAGGGAGGAAGCTTTCAGGAGAGATTGTTTCTATTTGCCGAATGGTATAGAACGATCGATAAAAGCATAACTGCGGGTTTAAGATATGGGGTGATGTCAATTTACGGGCAACCTCCCCCGACAGGATTAGGGTTCCACCCAAAAAATACGATTGATTTTCAAATAGAAGTTTTCGTAAAATCCCTGCCGTGATCCCGAAAGGAATATTCGAAACCACTTTGAATGGCCGTTTTGGAAGATTTGTTTTAAGAAAATCGGAGTCACTCACGATAACATTAGGATCATTACTAAATCTATTCTTAAGTAACCTCACCAGTTCTTTATCCTTTTCAATAGCGATGATTTCTCGTGCATGGTGTATCAGATGTACCGTGAGAAAGCCTTTGCCAGCACCAATATCTAATACGGTATCCTGTGGTTGAATGTCAGCGTACTTTATAGCTTTTAAAATTAAGTCGCGATCAATGGTAAAATGCTGTCCAGTAAATCGGACAGGTTTTTTGGTCCGGGTCATTGGAAACGGGAAATAGTGAATACTGATTGGAAAGAGAAGTGTGATAAGGCCAGTATTCGCCCGACTCTTCAAATGACCTGAAGAAAGTTTAGCTGGTAAATGTGTGGAAATGAGGCTGATTACGGCTTATCACTTAAGCAGTAATCCAAGGTCTATGTGCGCTAATGCAATTCATACCGTCGTGCAGCGTATAAGTGGAATAATTTCAAAACAAAACTAAGTAAATCAGTCGATTGACACAACGTCTCTCACTAGTCTTGCTCTACCCTAAATAAATTAATTGATTAGTTGAAAGGGAGTGTGAGTGAAAAATTTGATTTTAAATTCTTTATATTGAGTCGGTTATAATTTAAACTCTGTTCGCTTTTCCTATAGCTTTGTTTTCTTCAAAGGATTCGGTAGTCATGAGTACATTGATTTCCCCCCGTCTTGCAACGATCGTTGAAGCACTCCCCTTATGGGAAGGAGTACGTATTTTGGAAATTGGATGTGGTACTGGAATAATGGCCCGTCATATGGCTGATAAATTGAATTCCTGTTTTATTCTCGGCCTTGATCGATCCATCCGTTCGTTGCAGAAAGCGGAGCTTTTGTCGGCAAGGTATTTGGCAGAAGGTAGAATCAACTATCACCATGGCGCAATTGAGGATTTCCAATGGCCAGCTGAAGCTGAAAAGTTTGACTTCGCTGTAGCTATACGTGTAGGTGTTTTGGATGGACGTCATCCGAAAGGGACTGCCAAAGCGTTGGCTAATATAGCAGGAGCTTTAAAAAAGGGAGGTAAGCTGCATATCGATAAGGGAAATCCGTTGATCGAGATAGATCCTTTTCAGAGTGTAGTGCTTTGACCAGGTCTGTGCCTGAGTACCAACACATGACATACCCTTTCCACTATCGGTTCATTTTACCATCCATTCCCACTGGATATCTACATAACGGAAAGGTTTTCCGGACGGAGTCGCTATGGTTCCCCTCCATTGGCCATTTGGATCCTTTTTTGCCTTTAGCTCCGACCAAGAATACTGCCCTTTTTCATAATCAAAGGTTTCACCATCATCATCATAGAGATTTCCCTGGGAGGGTTGCGTACCGTAATAACGGATTATCAAGGGGAGGGATTCGTTTTTCTTCGGTGGGAATAATTGGGGTGGTATCATGGGAATAAACCCTCCTTCCTTGACATACAAGGGGATCGGTCCTGGTGTGGATTGGTGAACCTCGATGATCTGATTTTCGCCTGCGAGCGCTCCCGTGTAGAAGTCGTACCATTTCCCTTTGGGTAGTACGACCTGTCTGCTTCTCTCGCCCGCGAAAAAGGGGGCAACCAGTAAATACTCTCCCAGGAAAAACTGATCTCGAATATCTTTTTCAAAAAATTGACCATCGTCGTTTAAGGGCATAGCCCGAACGGGTGGTTTCCCTTCAAAGTGATATTGGGCGAAGGTCGTATATAGATAGGGAAGAAGTTGCATCCTCAGAAGCATCACCTCTTTGACAGCCTCAGCCACTTCAGGAAAACTCCAAGGTTTTGTGCCGTCGGCCCAAGCATTCAGCATGGCCATCGGTGAAAGGCAGACCGCCTGCATGCGTCGCAGCCATTCCTCCGAAGTTGCCGACGACCTTGCCTCGGGTGTCCACAACACTCCGATAAAACTGCTGTTGCAAAGTGCAGTTATAAAATCACGATGATTGTAGTAATCGTTATAGATCACATAAGGGAGAGCTGAAGCTCCGGCATTGGAAGCCCTTGAAAGCCCATAGGTTCTTTGATTACGCTCCCGAAACCAATCAGCAGTCATTTTCTGAATTTGTAATCCGTACGTCTGTCGGATTTGTTCTGCAGAAAATCCAGAAGGAAAACGGGTGACATCCGGCCAAAGCCAGGTATCATATCCGTCGGTTTCATCAATTTTGTATCCTGAAACACCCACGGAAAGGTGCTGCTCATTGAAAAGCTTCTTATAAAGTTCTCTGGCGGTGGGAACATGAAAATCGGGTACCACACCCACCCACACGGTATGGGATGCGGCATGAGGAATCAAATCTTTATAGACGGGTGACTTGGTCGAAGCATATGGATTTAACCACAAATTCACCCGAATGTTTTTTTCTAAAAGTCGTTTTATAAAACTGGCGGGGTCGGGAAATCGCCCTTGGTCCCAAACGAAACTATTGGGATAGGCATGAGATTGCCAACCCGGTTCGAGGCCTACAAAACTCAGCGGGTATCCTTTTTTTTCGAACTCTTCCACCTCATTTAAAACGTCCTTGTCGGTAAAAAGGGTAGGGGTTCGATGGGTAAACCCCAATCCCCATAAGGGTGGTAATACACCACCCCCTGTGTAAAGATTATAGCGTTGCACTACTTCCAAGGGGGTATTACCGGCAAATAAGAAAACTTCGGTTCCGGTGGCGGGTACTAATACTTCTACGGCATCAGAATAAGGATTGGCATCCCAGTCTTTTCGGGTATTCCGATCCTTTTCTTCGGGTGGGTTGGGACTATCTTTCCGGACTCCGGTTCCAGCATAAACCGTTAGGTATCGAGCCGAGTTGATTAATATACCGTATCCCTGGTCCGAAACATAAAATGGAACGGGTGCGTGGGTGCGACCGTCATCCCGGCCTCCGTAATGATCGACGTGGAGCGTTTTGACGGTTCCTCTCTGTCTGACAGATTTGAAATTCAAACCAAGACCATAGAGTTGTTCTTTTTCCTCCAAGGGAAAGCGCAGGTATACCTTATGGTCGAAAATTTCATAAACTGCTGATTTTTGTAATTCCGGGAAATTGCGCTCCCCCAATTTATTTAAGACTTGGGTTTTGGGGTTGATGCCCGCTACCCCGAGGAGGTGAATGGATTCGGGTTGTCCCACAACTGCTTTCCAAACACCCGGTGCTACAGCTTCCCATTTCAGAAGTATCGATTGGGAGTAGATGGGGGAAATGGCTAATAACCCTAATGCAAGGTAGAGATATTTCATCTTAGACTTTTTACTCAATGACCAGGATATCGTAAATTTCGACGGGATCTACTTTCAGATGTACTTTACCCTCGTGATAGCTAAAGTTGAGCTCCTTCGCTTGAGGTTGCCGGACGATACGATTGGGTCTGCTTTCACTTCGGATGGTTATATCAAAGGCTGGTAGTGGGGCTACTTTTTCAATAAAAGTCTGATTCTTGTGATCACCGGAAGTATTGACCAGATGAATCATTTTTTTATTGTTCAGCCTGGAGACGGATACGTCCACCCAGGGTGTTCCCCGGACCTCTACGATGGGATCTGGAAATAGGGTGCGAACCATCGAATTAATCTGTTCACGTATCGATTCACTACTGTTTTCTAGGTATTTTAAACCCAAATTTTCCTGAATTATGCCGATTTGACCTTTTCCGAAGGAAGTCGATTTTGCGATCCCTATGAACAAATCGTCAGGAATTAAATCTCTAAATAGTTCAGCGGTTTCTTTTCCGACAATCAGTAAGCTTCCACCATCCTTCACGTAGCGGACCAAATCGTTGCGAAAAACAGGGGAGAGGTAATTCCATTCGGGGATAACGATAAGCGGAAATCTATTTAGGTTTCTACCTAGCGTATGTTCACTCACAATATCAACGCTGTTTTGTCCTTCCAGAAGCGCTTGTAAAACCCCACGTAGACGGTTATTACCTTCGTAGCGACTGAATAACCCCGGGGCTTCCCGTTGATAGGCCTCGGTAGAATAGAGAAGTGCAACTTGGGGAATCTGAACGGAATGGTGACAATAGGGTTGACGTTCACGAGCAAAACGCGCAACTTCAGCCATTACCTCGAGTTCGTCTAATTTAACCGACCCATCTCGACGTTGGGTAAAATAGGCCTGAAAACCGCCCCCAAGCGCAAGAACTACGGCTGCTTCCTGTTTAAGTTGGACGGCTGTTTTTTGTTTCCAGGGTAGGGAGTCGTGGGCTTTAGAAAAACTCCATGCCATAAGATCCCAGGGGATTCCTTGGTGTACCAAATAGCGCCCTGAATAACGAGCCGAATTGAGGCTATTATTATGACTGTAGTCGCCTGAAAGGAAGTCGAGTGGGATGGAAACAGGTTCAGGCATATGGTCGGTGAATGCCCAATTGCTGCAGATCTGGAAGTCAGGATAGGCTGTTCGAACCGCTGCAACATAGTGGCGCATATAACTACGGAATGCTTCCCGGTGAAATTGCATCCATTGGAACCAATGGGGGGCATTACGCGATTTAGGGATCGTGGTGATGCCTGTTTGCTCTTGGAAAAGTTTTATAGCTCTCTCACTGTAGTCAGGCACGGTAGCCCAGCATTCGCCATCGACCCATACGCCGTCCACGCCATACACACCGGCTAACTCTTTCAGTTGGGGAATTAGCAGTTCGTCGACATAGGGGCTGAATACCGATGTCATGTTTTTGTTCGCCATGCCGTCACGGTTAATGGCTGCCCATTCCGGATGGAGTTCGATGGCGCGGGCATCCCAGACACCGGAGTAATGCATATATAGGGAAACGCCTTTTTCAGCGGTCACCTGACGCCATATTCTTAGTGGGTCGCCGACAATGCTGGGAGCTGGGTTACCAACTTTTGTCGGATAACTAGTGTAACCTTCATGCCCTTTGCAGTCGATCTGAATATAATCGGGTTTGACTTTGTCGAGGATAGCCCGGACCATCTTGGGGGTAGTGTTTTTGCCGATATCCCGGTCGTTTTTATTGGCATGGAAGTCGAAGTGAATGCCGAGAAAACTTTCGCTACGCTTGAGACGTTGGGGTAAGGTATCGCTCTGCGCATTCGCTTGAATGGTCAAGAACAGGATGAGTATTGGGAAACAGAACTTTCCGTAGGTTTTCATGGGGTCAGGTAGACTTAAATTTTGTCTATAAAAGCCTGTTTTCGATAGGTTTTACTGGGGAGGTTTTTCGTCCATTAGCACGTTCCTTTCGATTGCGTGGTAGATAGTGATAATTAAACAGTTACCGTTTTAGTAAAAAAACCTAAATCGATTGTACTAGGAATAACGGACTGATAATCTTTCTACAGGCAGTGGTTGTGACTATAGTAATACTAACTTTGTACGCGCTGTTACGTATTCCTCAGTTCGAAGGTCGGGCTGCAAACCTAGATTAGATGGGGGGAAATTCTGGCCCTTTTATTCTCTACGGATACGTGGCATCTATTGCCTTTTTTGCATCACTCTATCAAATTTTCCGAGTATTGGGTTATTTCTGACCTATCAATTCTTTTTCCCCGGGCGTTGTCAACGCCTTCTGAAATTCTAAATGCTATCTGGCGTCGTTCATTGTTCTAGTCGAAGTTGCAGTTCTTTCGTGGTATTCTTCGGTAATAGGGAAGAGAATTCAGCCGGATTTCAGATGATGTGCATGGTAGTAGTTTTTGCCGTTCTTGCTTGTGCCATACAAGCGGCTTTTTTTGAGAAATATTTTCGGAATGGGATGGGAGTGAACTTTGAACCCAAACCTTCTGTTTAACCTACGCCAAGTCCCGGTACATTCGCAGGAGTTTACGATTCCTTAGAATGGATATTTTATCTTACTTCCCAATACAAAA
>ENA-UOVV01000195-UOVV01000195.1-compost-metagenome-genome-assembly--contig:-NODE-195-length-90847-cov-9.453961_pt1 | contig 90847 bp, 67 predicted proteins | sample MGYA00238155_ERZ761577 | MGnify/ENA primary metagenome ERZ761577 (study PRJEB28898, sample SAMN06268775) | compost metagenome | isolation source: Emeryville, CA | place: USA:Emeryville, CA | collected... | reverse complement strand
AGTAAGCCCGAAGCATCTATTTATCAGGTGCTTCGGGCCTAGTTCTCTTAGAAAAACATAAGCTGTTCGGGTGGAGGTTCGTTAAGTTTCGGCTTTTTCCCAATAAAGCTCTTCATCTTAGCGAACTGCTTTTCCGTCACCATGAGGAAGCGAACTTGACCCGATTCCGGAATGGCGGGTTTCACTTCGGCGATGATTTGTTCGGCCGAGCGTTCACTTTTGCAGAAGCGGGCGTATACCGAAAACTGCAGCATCGAAAAACCGACGGATAGTAGATGATTCCGAAACTGGGTGTAGGCTCGGCGGTTGTCAGGCGTGCCCACCGGCAGATCAAACATCGCGACCAACCACATCGTCTCGTAGCCGGATGGCGGGGTTTCAGGCCAGATAGGGGTTACTCGTCCCACAAGGCATCGAGTCCCAGCGATTCTCGTTTACCTTCAAAGACGCGTCCAAGTCGCTGTGCGACCTGTTGGGCTAAGGTAGCGGGTATCCACGTTTCGCGTCCGAAACGAAACTCCTCTTGAACCAGTACCGAAGCTAGCCGGCGCCTGAGGGGAGCATCAAGCGGTTGATAGGGGCCGTCAGCCTCCACCAAGGAGATGATTTCCGAGTCCACGACGGGCCGCAGAAATTCCATGAGGTCGTCTGCCAGCGGAAACGGATTGTTGCGATGATGATGATGTAGCGCGGCGCCGGGATGGAGGCCCGCTCCACACAAAGCACGAGCCACGATAGCACGTAGGATAGCGTAACCGTAGTTCAGGAGTCGATTTTGGTCCTGAGCTTCCCGATCGCGCACGAAATTTTCGCCCCAAAGTCGCGACCAGTAGTAACGTGCGGCCTGTGCCTCTTGGTTGTCGGGATCGCCGGATCGGACTGTCTTCGCCAGAGATGACAACACGATTGTATCCATATTTCGACTACGGAGGACCGCGGCCTGTCCGGCGATTTTGGCACGCACGATTTCAGCCCACAGCCGTTTGCGGGTGGGGAGCGAGGCGTCCCACTGTGCGGCGAGCCGGCGCGTAGGAGCATGATGACCGCCGAAAGGTAGCAGCATCGCGCGCGGCAGGGCGTCTTCGCCACCGATGACCACTACACCGCCAGCTTCCGCGACTGCGGCAAGCGCAGCACCGCTTATCGCGATTTGCGGGTGGGCCAATATTAGGGCGGCGACCTCGCGCGCGGCGATCTCGGCATGCAATGGTTCGCGATCCCTGGTTTCGCTTTCAATCACGAGGCGTCCCGTGTCCAAGCGCACGCGCGCCGGACGTTCACGCACTTCGATGATCCGACCTTCAGTCACGGGCAGGATAGATTTCGCCCAACGGGCCGATGACGACTTTTTGCGTGTCCGCCTCTTTCAACGCTGTAGGGGAAAGTCGGATACGCTCCGATGCGCCAAGTCGTTTGCGGATCGCATCTCCTCGGGAGTCGTGATGGTACGCGCCTTCGATACCGTCTTTGCTGGCGGTTCCGACCACGATAATACCTTTCTTGGGGCCTTTTCTTAGGCGCAGCGCTTCCGATGAACGAACGGTAAATACCACCTTCTCGCCCGGTTTGAGAGCGTCATCACCCAGAAGCATCTGGGCTGGCGAAAGTGGTGTGCGACGGTCCTCATTGGAGCGATTGGCGATGGCGCGTGCCGCGTCGAGCAAGGTGATCGGACGGAATTCCCAGTGTGGTTTACCTTTCGCATTTTTGGAGGGACATTCCACAATGACGACGCAGAAGTTTCCGCCGGTGAGAACGTGTAGTTGTCGCGCAGGTGTCTCCGGTGAGCCGAGGGCTACCGTGGTGACTTCTTTTATGGGTAACGTGACACGTTTGACGGTAGTGCCGTCGGCTAGGCGAGGGAGGTTTTCTGGCGTGCCGAAAAGGTTCGCAGGATCGTTTTGATTCGCGGGTCGTTTTGCCCATGCATCGAGCACGGCGGTGCGGATGCGGGCATCGACGATATAGTCGAAGTCGCCTGTCTTGAGGTCCTTCAATTCCTTCCGTTGGAAACGGCGTCCATTGGGCCGAGGAGCCTGATAATAGATGGCCTTGTGAAGCGGGCCGGCGACGCGTCGGTTTACCCGGTGCGATACGATGATCGATTCTGCTTTTTCGCGCAGCTGGTTTTCGAAGTTTGCTGAGGGCAGCGGAAGGCGGACTCTGCGGAGATCCTGTTCGCTGGCGAGGGCGGATGAGAGCGCGGCGATGGCGGAGGGCGTGGTCAGTGCCACGACGAGAGCGTCAATAGCGTGATGCCGATGATCGATGCGAAGTTTGTCGGCGGCGCCGCTCTTGGGACGATCTTCGGAATCGGGTGGAAGCTTAGGGAGTTGAGGGCTTTGAAGGAGGGCTTCGGAGAAGCACCATGCTTGACGCAGAAGACCGGTAGCGACGCCCGAGATGGTTTCGATCCGGCGCGTACCGGTGGCGTCGATGGCGTCTGTTTTTTCCGCACCAAAGAGAACGGCGAGGTAGTCCTTGGCTAGGCGTGCGGCCCACGCAGTTTCTTGGAGATGGCGGGAGGTGAAGTCTCCGTAACGGACTTCGATTTCCCTTTCGTCCCATTGGAATCGGGCGAGTTTCCCGCGGGCGCCGGAGCCTACGAAACCTGCTACGCGGCGCAGGATTTCGGGCCACTCGGGCGATGCCGAAAAAGCCGTGTAGGGAGTGCGATTGTTTTTGCGAATATTCCACTCCGCCAGAGCAAGTGTCTTGTTGGCGAAACTGTTGTCGAACGAGATGGAGCGTGGAATGATGTGCTCAATCTGAACAGCACCAGTGTCGCCGAACACGAGGGCAGGCGGGATCGGTGTGCCGCTATAGGGGCAATGCCAGGCGCACTCTTCGCCGAGCAACCATTTCTCAATGTCGGTTGGAGTGACCGCGACGATATTCGAACGAAGGCCGAGTTCGACCAGCATCTTGCGTGCTTTCTCACGCTCGCTTTCGCGCTCTTTTTGTCGCCTAGCGATCTCCTGGCGCTTTTTCGGAGGATTTTTGAGTTCGCGAGCAAACTCGATACGGATGCGAGCGGGTTTGCCATGTTTGCGGATGAGCGCGTTTACGACAAGGCGGAGCTCTCGTAGGACACGCAAGACGGAGGGATTGCGTAGTGCGTGAGGGGAATCGTGGAAAGCTTCCACGCCGGGGTGGCTTGGAAGGTAAGGCGGTAGGAAATCCAGGCCCTCTTCGGCGGCACGCTCTTGGGGAGAGGTTCCCCCGCGCAGAGATTCCAGGGCTGTCGCTAAGCGCGTAGGTTTGTCCTCGCTTGTGTCCAAGCGCGTGCAGAGTTCGCGTGCGGCCCGGGCACAGAAGCGCCCTCGATCTGTTTCTAGAGCGCGTTCTACAACAGCCTGCGCCAACTCGTTGTCCACGCCGTAACGAGCGATCAGCGCTTCTTTTGCGGTCTCTTCGTCTTCTGCTTCAAGAATCGTTGCTACCAGCTCGTCACGTCCTGCCAAATCGAGGTCATTCCATTTTTCGCCGAGCAGCGGAGCGAGGGCGCAGTGTGTGCGATCGCCGATCAGTTTTTCGTCGGAATCTTCTCGCTCGAGATTGAACTCATGGAAGGGAGGCTGGATCGGCGGCAATGAGGGATTGTCCGCTTTGGCTTTGGGTTTCTTGGCGGGAAAGCCCAGAAGCTTGCGTAGTTGAGTGAAGGAAATGCTTTCGTGTGAGTAGAGGTGATCGCGGACCAATGCACGTTGTACTGCGTCGAGTGGACGCGGCATGCGATCGCCATCGGGAGGGATAACTTCGAGATCGGTGACTTTTTGAAGGATGCGCAGTCGTTGAAGCGAGGGTAGCGCTAGCTCTCCACGGGGTTCGTCTGGATAGAGAGCGCAGCGTCCGACCAGATGCGAGTTGTTCTTTAAAGGACGTTGATCGAAGATTCGTTTTAGTAGCTTTTCGCGGGTCGCATCAGTGAGAACGTCGGCATAATGGACGGCTTGTGCAGCGAGCAATCGCTCGACATCTGAACGACGATCTTCTCGGGCCGTATAGCGGCCGCGGATACGTTGGCCGTCAGCTTCTGGATTCAAGCGGGCAAGTGTTGCGACCAAGGCTTCGTCGGGTGATGTACGGAGCGCACGAGTTTTACTGATACCTGTGTAAACTACACTGGCATTTTTTGGGTCTTGTTTAGCCTTGCCACGCTCCTTGGCATTACTCTGAAAACCGCGAAGCTGGGCGGCGTAATAAAGTACGCGACCAAGTTGATGTGGAGTGAGCTTGGTACCTTCTATGCCGGCGGCGAACAGGCGATGAAGCCAAGTGTGGTGTTCAACCGTAGGCGCGACAGCCGGAGGTCGAAGAGTCGCATCCAGCTTTTTGAAAAATTCGTCTCGCTCGACAGGCGTTTCGACTGGTTCAGTTGGGAAAAGGCCGAGTCGCTGTAGATCATGCGCGAGGGCGATTAATCGGCGACGACGGCGCTCACGCTGGCGACGCATCGACCGGGCCATGCGCCGAGGCTCGGCGAGTGATTTTTCTTTGCCTGAGGCCCAGTCGCGTTCGCTCCCCTCGCTTCCGGCGGGGAAAATGCGTACGCCCATGTCTATAATCTTTGCCCCACCCTCCTCACCTACATCGCGGTGTGAGATCGAGTGTTCGATCAAGCACCACCCGATAGAACCTACGCCAAGGTCCAGTCCCAATATCACCTCGGCACCGCCAGCCGGAATGCGTGTCGCCATGAGCCTATTTCAGGCTTGCACATGATATTTGGCAAGTCCTTGATGCACCCTATCTCCCAGCTTCGTTTTGTTGGCCCTTCGACGATTCCCACAAGTCACAGCAAAGCTGGAAACAGCTGAAAGGCTCCGCCCGGCCCAAGCTCTGCTAAGCCGGGCGTCCTTTTTGAAGTAGTTTTGATCAGCCCGGAGGCCAGGTCATCTGGCGCTTGGCGAGCAGGTGGACGTGGAGATGCGGAACGCTTTCGCAGGCGTCGGGGCCGTGGTTGATGACGAGGCGGAAGCCGCGTTCGAGGTTGAGTTTCTTGGCGACGAATCCGGCGGTGACGAGGAGATGGCCGAGCTGGGTTTCGTCGGCGGGCGTGGCTTCGCCGACGCGCGGAATCACTTTTTTCGGAATGATCAACAAGTGCACGGGAGCCTGCGGCTGGATGTCGTGGATGACGATGCAGCGGTCGTCCTCGTGCTCAATCTTCGCGGGGATCTCGCGGTCGATGATTTTTTGGAAGAGGGTTTTGGACATGAGTGGCGGAGGTGTGGGAGATTCTTAACAGGAGGAAACAGGGAGAGTTTTTAGAGATTGGCGTCGGGGCGGATGAGGCGGGAGATGCCGGTGGTGAGTTTGAGTCTGTGGAAGTTGATGAGCAAACCGATCGAATGTTGAGCAGTTTCCTGTAGTTCAAAAGTTATGCTTTATGAATCGGGAGATGCGTTGGACGCACTTGGCTTCGATCAGCACGCAGTCTTCGACGAGTAAATCGAAACGGAGTGGTTCTTCGCGGGTGAAGCCCTTGTGCGAGATAGTGACGAGCTTTTGGGGGACGACGCAGTTGGCGAAGATCGCGTGCGAGGCGCCACTCGTAGATCGATTCTAGGCGGTCTGGTCCTTTGTCGCGATGAACTTCAATGGCGGCTGCGATGAGCATGCCTGGCAGCGAGTCGGCTTTTGAAGTTAATGGATGCATCCACTCTGCGTCCCTTTGTTTGCTCCTGTGCAAGCAGCTCTCAAAGGAACAGCAAATGCAGATTCGCGCTGGGGGCGGTGCGGGCGGCGGCGAGGTCGCGGAGGAAGGCGAGCGTGTCTTCGTATTCGCGGCGGCGCTTGGGCGTTTCGCGTCGATCGGGCGGAAGCAACGCGGGACGGAGATTGGTGACGAGCAGCGTGGATTGCGGAAAAGGCGCGAGGTGTTTGAGGCCGCGCATGAGGCCGTCGCGCGCGAAAAGCGGCGTGGCGGACGTTTCCGTCGCGGTGGCGTCCCAGTGATAAAAGCCGTGGTTGGGTTGACCATCGAAGAAGCGCGTGAGCAGGCGCGCGGCCGCGGCGGTGAAAGCGGCATCATAGCGCGCGGCGAGCTCGGGATGCGCGGCGGTTTGCGCTTCGAGTTCCGCGAGACTGAACGCGATGGCTTCTTTGATTTGATTCGCGAGATAGAGATCCTGCCCGGTGACGGACGCGAAGAGCGCGTTGATAAAATGAAGCCGGCGAAGATCGTCGCGGGAGGGAGATGGCATTGAGCAGGTTTTCTAACCGCAAATAAATGAGAATGGGTCGGCTCGAAAGAAACTCGGACACTCGGAGTGTGCCAGCGAGTGAATGCTTCGGCAGCCGTTTGTCGCGTGTGGTTACGGAGACTTCTGCTTCGGTTTTTCGAGTGTGCTGATCTCGTGCATGAACTCCGAGACGTCGCGAAATTCTTTGTACACGCTGGCGAAGCGGACGTACGCGACCTGGTCGATTTTTTTGAGGCGCTGCATGATCGCGTCGCCGATCGCCTGCGTGGGGATTTCGCTTTCGTACTGAACTTCGACGGAATCGATTACGTCTTCGACGAGCATGGAAATCTGCTCGGCGTCAACCGGGCGCTTGTGAAGCGCGGCGCGGATGGAATGGACGAGTTTTTCGCGATCGAAGTCTTCGCGAACGCCGTCGCGTTTGATGACGACGAGACCGTCGCGGACGATGAACTCGGTCGTGGTGTAGCGATAGCCGCATTCGAGGCATTCACGGCGGCGGCGAATGGAGTTCCCTTCTTTGCTGATGCGGGAATCGATGACCTTGTCCTCGATGGACGAGCATTTGGGACAACGCATGGAGGAAGAGAAAACGGGTGAACGCTGAAAGGTGAAAAGCGGAGCGTGTCCGGCCGTGGTTCAGCTGAGCTTCAGGAAGTTTTCCAGGATCTTCATGCCGCCTTCGGTGGCGATGGATTCCGGGTGAAACTGGACGCCCCAGATCGGCAGCGATTTGTGACGCAGGCCCATGACTTCGCCTTCGGCGGTTTCCGCGGTGACCTCGAGTTCGTCGGGCAACGAGGCGCGCTCGACGAGCAGCGAGTGGTAGCGCGTGGCGGGGAAATCCTGCGGCATGCCCTGAAAGACATCGGTGTTTTTGTGCCGGATGGGCGAGGTCTTGCCGTGCATGAGGCGACCGGCGCGGACGACTTTGCCGCCGAAATATTGGCCGATCGATTGGTGGCCGAGGCACACGCCGAAGATGGGTTTTTTGCCGGCAAAAGCCTTGATGATGTCGAGCGTGACGCCCGCTTCGGTCGGCGAACACGGACCCGGCGAAAGGAGCACGCGATCGGGGTTTAACGCCACGGCTTGCTCGGGCGTGATCTCGTTGTTGCGGAAGATACGCTGCTCCACGCCCAGCTGGCCGTAGTATTGGACCAGGTTGTAGGTGAAGGAGTCGTAGTTATCGATGACGAGGAGCACAGAGGTTGAATAACCGCTGGAATGTGCGCGTGGTCAAGTGCGGCCGCGGGCCGGTGGCCGCGAAAACGGCGTCCGCGTGGCGCGGCGAGCGCGTCAATACCTTGCAGAGTTGCCAGCGGCGAAGCGGCTGTCGAGGGTGGGCGGCGACATGCCCGAGCACTTCCAATTGTTGAAAACCGATACGGCGACCGCCGCGCGACGCGGCCGGCTCAAAACGCGTCATGGCGTGGTGGATACACCGATTTTTATGCCGGTCGGCACGCAGGGCACGGTGAAGGCGCTCACGCCCGCGCATATCAAAGAGATCGGCGCGCAGATCATTTTGGGAAACACGTACCACCTGAATCTGCGTCCCACGAGCGAGCTCGTGAAGGAGCTCGGCGGCCTGCACCGGTTCATGGGCTGGGACGGGCCGATCCTCACCGACAGCGGCGGATTTCAGGTGTTTTCATTGGCGAAACTGCGCGACATCCGCGACGACGGTGTGGCGTTTCAATCGCATCTCGACGGGGCGAAACTGTTTCTCGGGCCGCGCGAAGTGATGACGATCCAGGCGAATCTCGGCAGCGACATCGCGATGGTGCTCGATGAATGTCCGCCGTGGCCGTGCACGCGCGAGGAATGCGCGCGCGCGGTCGAACGCAGTTTGCGCTGGGCGAAACAGTGCAAGGAGATCGCGACCGACAACGGCTTTCTCGCGAACGGCCATCATGTGTTTGCGATCGCGCAAGGCTCGACCTTCGACGATCTGCGTCGCGAGGCCGCGGAGTCGCTCGCCGCGCTCGATCTGCCCGGCTATGCGGTGGGCGGCGTGAGCGTGGGCGAACCGGAACCGGAGATGCTCAAACAAGTGGCCGCGACCACGCCGTTCATGCCTGCGGACAAACCGCGCTACACGATGGGCCTCGGCACGCCGCCGCAGATTCTGAAGATGATCGCGCTCGGCGTGGACATGTTTGACTGCGTGTTGCCGAGCCGCGTGGCGCGCAACGGACTCGTTTTCACGCCCGATGGGCCGATGAATCTGCGCAACGAAAAATATCGCGCCGATCCGCGTCCGATCTCCGAAGACGTGCACAACTACACGACGCAGTTTTCCCGCGCGTATCTGCGACACCTCACGATCGCGGGCGAGATGCTGAGCGGCACGCTGCTCACGATTCACAATCTTCACTTCTTCATCGATCTGACGGCGCAAGCGCGCGCACACATCGAAGCCGGCGATTACGATTCCTGGCATCGCGCGTGGATCGCGCGCTACGAAGCGGGCGCGGCGGAACGGCTCGCGGGCGGACGTTAGGCGCGGCGAGTCGCGCTTGCCTGCGCCATGGCGTCAGCGTGTTGGCGATTTCGCCGCGATGCGTGCGCGCCACGCGGGGATTTCTTTCTCCAACAACTCCGTCGCGAACGGCCCGTACCAATCGTAACCGGTGCGGCGCTCGCGCTCGACTTCGGCGAGCGTGTAGACCTTGCGGCCATCGCGATTGGCGAGAAACGGCTGGCTGTCGGCGAGCTCGTAGAAACGCGCCCACAACACCGGAGCGTCGGGATCGGGCACGGCGACGAGATCGTCTTTGGCAGTGTGATGATCGTAGCGAACGACCGCGGCTTTGCGTCGCTCGAGGCGCAGACCGCGGATCTTGGTGCGCTCGAACCACGCCGCGGCGTCTTCGACCGCGCGAATGATTTCCGGGGAAGGATCTTCGATGCTCATCAAATAACGCACGACTTGCACGCTTTCGCGGCTCACGAGTGCGGGCAGCTCGAAGGAACGCGCCTTTGCGGGCTCGAGCGTTTCGCGGTCGTATTGGCCGGCCCAGACGGCCCGGCGACCTTCGCTCACGACTTGGAGGCGGAGAATCAACCCATCACCGCGGGCGACGGCTTCGGCGGCACGCGCGCGACGCGTTTCATCGACGAAAGAAAACGGCGGTTTCCCCGCGGCGATTTTGCGAAGCAGTCTGAGCACGCCGGGCATGACATCGTCGGCGAACGTGATGTGGCCGTAGTAAGAATCGGTGCGCGGAGGCGAATGCGCCCAGCCGCCGTTGGGATACTGCGAATCGAGGACAAAATCGATGCCGCGCAGGCACGCGTCGCGATGACGCTCCTGGCCGGCCTGCACGTAAGCGGCGGCGAGGTATTCGATTTGTGGATACGTGTTGCGATTGTCGAAACTGGTGTCGGTGGCGTTGTGTGTGAGGCGGAGCTCGCGGCGCTCCTCGGGCGGAATGATGCGCGCGGGATCTTGGTTGGTGGGCCAGCCGCCGTTGGCGCGCTGACGCAGCACGAGGTTGTCGGCGATCTCGACGATCTGCCCGGGCGCGTAGCGCGGATACTCTCGGCCGTACATGTCGTTCTGGTTTCGCCAGTGGTGGATCACGTCGGAGAAACCATCGAGCGGAATAGGTTCGTAATCAGCCGCCGGCAGCGTGCTCGCGAGCGAAGTGAGACCGGCGCACAGAACGAGCAAACGGGGTAAACGCATGCGGCGACAAAACACTGAACAGCCTCATCGTCGCAACGAAATCTCACCGCGTTAGTAATGGAAAGAAGACGGCGCCGAAAGATTTTGCCTGTGGATGGTGTGAGCGGCGTAGTGGTGGCATGACTACACGTGCCGAGAGTTTGGATGGAACGAGAGCCGGTGTTGTGAGCCATTGCCTGCGTGCGACTGTGGTTGGGCGCATGATCGCGGTGGTGGCGGCGCTGATGCTGATGTCGGGCGCGAAAGTGCGTGTCGAAGCGAGCGCTGCGGAAGAGTCGCCGTACCGCATCGCGGTGATCGATCTGATGATTTTGAAGCGGCAAAAAATCAGCGCGTTGCCGCTCGCGAAAGAGCTCGGCGTGGAGGGGCTCGAAGTGGACATGGGCGGGCTCGGGAATCGCGAGACGTTCGACAATCGTCTGGCGGATCCGGCGGTGCGCGCGGAGTATCTGGCGAAGGCGCGCGAGTTGGGACTCGAATTTTGTTCGTTGGGAATGACGGGGTTTTATGCGCAGTCGTTTGCGGAGCGTCCGACGTATGAGCGCATGGTGCAGGACTGTCTCGACACGGCGGTGGCGCTGGGCGTGAAGACGGTTTTTCTGCCGTTGGGCGTGAGGGTGGATCTCGTGAAAAATCCCGAGCTGCGTCCCGCGGTGGTGGAGCGATTGAAAGTCGTCGGCGCGCGCGCGGAAGCGGCGGGAGTGGTGATCGGCATCGAGACCGCGCTCGATGCCGCGCAGGAAGCCGCCTTGCTCGATGAAGTCGGCTCGCCCGCGGTGAAGAGTTATTTCAATTTCTCAAACGCGCTGAAAAACGGCCGCGATCTGCTCGCGGAGCTGCGCACGCTCGGTCGCGACAGGATTTGTCAGATCCACTGCACGGACGACGATGGCGTGTGGCTTGAGCACAACACGCGACTCGATTTGCACGCGGTGAAAGCGACGCTCGACGAGATGGGCTGGCGCGGCTGGCTCGTCGTCGAACGCTCGCGCGACGCGAGCCGTCCGACGGACGTGAAGTGGAACTTCACCGCCAACGTCGCGTATCTGAAAAAAATCTTCCAGCCGGCGACTGCCGCGACGAACTGAGCGCGAATCGTGCGCGGCACTCAATCGAGATGACGCGGGCCGGGCGCGGTTTCGAGTTCGTGGCACGCCTTGATGAACGACGCCGCGGACCACGCTTGAAACGCCTTGCCCATGGGCCGGCCGGTGATGCCGTGCGCCCATTCGTTGAATTCCCACTCTTGATCGCGTCCGAGTTTGTTGAGGCGCGCGAGCTGCACGAGTTCGCGCACGGCGACTTCGTGGAAACCGAGCTGGTGGATGAAGCGCACCCACATGCCGCCAATGAACGGCCAGATGCCGCCGTTGTGGTAATGATTCGGCAGGTTGAGCAGATTGACCGTGTAGTAGGAGCGCCAGTCGGGATCGCCGGCCTGGACGACGGGATAAAGATTGGCGACGGGCCAGGGCGTGTTGACGCCGACTCCCCACAAGTAGCGAAACGCGATGCGCGCGCGGTCCACGTCGAGCACGTACATGAGGAATGCGAGGATGTTGCCGTAAACGTCGCACCGCCAGTTGAACGAAAACGGCGTGATTTCCGCCAACAAGTACTGCGTGTCGCCGAGGCCGAACTGACGATCGGCGAAACGATTCGCGGGCGGCGACTGCGGGTCGGACGGACGCGTGGTCGGCCAGAATGTATCCAAAACTCGACTACGAATTTTCTGCGACCAGCGCAGATAATCGGCGGCGCGATCGAACTGCCCGAGCATCTCGAGCAAACGGCCGAAGCAAACGTTGGTGCGGTACCAAAGAACTTCGTCGTAGAGCACGTTGTAGCTGCGACCGAAAAGATCGGTCCAGTCGCCGGCTTCGGGCACTTCGAGGAGGCCGTCGTTGTTGCTGTCGTGCGCGCTGAGCCAGTTCATCGCGACTTGGAGCCGCTCGGCATAAGTCCGCAGGAAGTCGAGATCGCCGGTTTTGTTGACGTAGTTGTAGACGGCGATGATCACCCACAAGCCGCTGTCGATGGAGCAGATGTTGCCCACGCCGCCGTAGTCGGGCTCGGCGGTGTCGATGCGGACGTTGGCGGGGATTTGTCCCGACGGTGATGCGGCGCGGAGAAGTGTTTCGAGCGTCGCTTTCTGCGTGGCGCGAATCTCCGGGTCATCGAGGTCGAGCGTGTAGATGACGGTCATTGAGCCGTCGCGTGCCCAGACCGAGCGGTAGTTGGCGTCGGTGCCGGTGACGGTGTTGTCGGTCAGCGAACACGCGGAGAAACCGAGCGGCGTGATGTTTTTGCGGAGCGCGACGAGGGCTTTTTCGTAGGCGGTGTCGAGGAGTTGTTTATCCTCGTCGGAAAGCGCGCCGAGTTGGGTGCCGGCGAACAGAAGACGAAAACCCGCGGACATGCGCTCGGGCGGAATGCCGGTTTCATCGGCGGACGGCGGGCGGGAAATGATGCCGTAGTGACGCAGCCCCTCGAGCACACCATCGGCGAGCACGAGGCTCGACGTGTAGATGGGCAGTTGAACCGTCGCGGTGAAGAGCTCCGGCTGCGCGTTTTGAACGATGATCCCGCGCACGCCCGGCAGCAGGAACATGCCGATGTCGTTGCCGGTGTCGCCCGCGACGAGCAGTTCTTCGGTTGAAATGTGCAGGCGCGCGGCGAGCCAGGACAGCGCGCCGCCTTTATTGGCACGACGCGGGATCACATCGAGATCGCGGGCGCTGGAATAAACGACGCAGACGTCCAGTCCGTCCGCCTGGAGTTTTTCTTCGATCTCGCGCAACGCGGAAGCGGAGGCGTTTTCCAAGAACCAGCTCGACTTGAACGCGTGTTGAAATTCGGCCGGTTGCGGGCGGATGCCCGGAACGCTGGCGATGGTCGATCGCACGCGCTCGAGATCCCAGCCCTGCGCCAACTCCGACGCGAACTCATCGAGCATGCGTCTCGAGCGCACATTGAAGATCTGCGTGCCCACGCCACCGATGATGTAGTCCGGCTCCGGCAACTCGCCCTGCTCGATCAAGTGCTGCACATCGTCGATGAGACGGCCGCTGTTGAAGACGAGCAGCGGCCGCGAGTCGGGCGCGAGTTGCGCCCACGCGGCTTTGAAGCGGTTGGCCGCTTCAGGATTGCCGAGCAAGGTGCCGTCGAGATCGGAGCTGAAGAGTTTGATCGGGCGGACCGTGGTGGAGGGGGAGTCGCTCATGAGAAGCTGTGAAGAAAACAACGAACGCGTGAGAAAGAAGAAGAGATGGCGTTCAATCGCCGTCGTTCCAAGGCTCGTCCCATTCGTTGTCCGCGAACGACGCCGCGGAGACGCGTTCTTCGACGAGGCTGATGAGCTGTTGGGCGATGCCGGTCCATGTGAAGAGACTGCGAGCCTTGTGCGCGCCCATGCGGGAAAGACGCGCGGCAAGTCGCGGATGTTTGAGGGGCTTCACAATCATGATGCCGAGATCTTCGCGGTCAAAAGGATCGCCGTAGAGCGCGTGACGTCCGAAGGAAATCGCGCGGAAAAGTCCGCCGTGAATCGTGACGACCGTAGGCGCGCCGCAAGCCATCGCTTCGATTGCGGTCATGCCGAATGGCTCGTAGCGACTCGAGAGGACAAACACATCGGCCGCCCGGTAATAATCCGGAAGATCGGCTTCGTCGACGAAACCGCCGAAACGCACGCGCTCTTTCAGGCCGAGCGAATCGACCTGTGCGGTGAGTTCGTTGAGAATCTCTTGTTCGTGCGGATTCAATTTTTCTCCGCCGACGGCGAGATGAAGCATGGCGTCGGGAATGCGTTTGGCGACGAGCGAAAACGCATCGACGAGCAGGTCGTAGCCTTTGTTGCGCGCGAGACGACCGATCGCGAGGACGACGTGACCGGTGAAGCCGAGGCGCTGACGAATGCTTTCGCGCGAGGCGTTGCTGACAGGATAAAAACGTGTGTCGTCATAACCTGGCGGGATCATGTGCACGTGCTCGGTGACCGTGCCGTAGTCATTGGTGATCATGTCGAGCTGAGGCGGGGTGGTGGCGATGACGGCGTCGCACGCGCGATACAGAAGCGTTTCCTGTCGGATGCGTTCGCTGAAGTTGTACTTCTTTTCGAAGTTGGCCGCGTCTTCCGGGAAGTCGGTTTCCATCAGTTGTTTTTTCCACAAGCCGAGCGAATGCGGCGTGTGAATGTGCGGCACGTCGAGCGCGTCGGCGAGACGCTGGGTCGCGTAGCCGGCATCCCAGTAATGGCTGTTGAAAAACCGGTACGAGAGGTTGTGGGCTTTGATGTAGCGCAGGGCGTTTTCGGCCCATTCGGCGAGATGTTCGACGAGGTATTCCTTGGGAATGAATTTTTTTCCGCCGCAAGGCACGCGAATGACGCGCACGCGTTCGTTGATGACGTCGATCTGCGGTTGGCCTTCGAACTGGCGCGTCCAGATGTCGACCTCGAAGCCGAGTTGCGCGAGCTTCTTGGAGAGCTCGATAACGTAAACGACCTGTCCTCCGGTGTCGGCGGCGCCCAGAGGCGGATTGGCGGCGACGTATCCATGTGTGGATACCATGCCGATGCGAGGAAGCGGTGGTTCGGTGGTAGGAGAATTCATAGGCGGTAGGCGATAACGGCGCGCGACCCAGGGCGGCGCCGTGAGTGGATCCGCGGACACTATAATCCGCGGACGGCAGCCGCGCTTGGCGGTTGCCTGTGGGCCGGCCGCGCACACGGGAGCGAGAAGTACGCCATTACGGCAACGCACGTTGCGTGCCGGCTCGCGTGTGCGACCGATGTCACCACAACGCCTTACACTGGGAGTGCCGAGAATTTTTTTCCGCGGCGCGATTTGGGAGTGGGCAAAATGCAGCCGCCACCGAGGGGCGGAGCGGCAAATTGCGCGCGAAAGTTTTTTGTCAGCGCGCCGCTTCGCTCGCGAGCCAGCGGTTGAGCGTGGCGGCGAGATCGGCGAATTTCACGGGCTTGGACAAGTAGTCGTCCATGCCGAGCGAGAGGCAGCGTTCCCGTTCGCCCGCGACGACATTTGCGGTGAGCGCGATGATCGGAATACGTGTGTCCGGTTCTTCGCGGCGGCGAATCTCGACGGTGGCGTCGTAGCCATCGAGCTCGGGCATGTGGCAATCCATCAACACGAGGTCGAACGATTCGCGCGCGAGCGCTTCGAGCGCCTGACGACCGTTTGCGACGACCGTGGCGCGATGACCGAGTTTCACGACCATGTGACGCGCGAGCGTTTGATTCACGGGGTTGTCCTCGGCGATGAGGATGTGCGCGTTGGTGCGGGCGACAAACTCGGCGGCTGGTGCGGGAGCTGGTGTGTTGCTGCGAGCCGGGGCACCGGGAGCCGCCCATGCTTTTCCCAACGCACTGAGCAGCGCGGAACGTCGCACCGGTTTTTGGAGAACGGCGACGATGCGCGCTTTGTCCATCAGCGGACGTTTGTCGTGCAACAACGTGGTGCTGAGCAACGCGACGGGTGTTTGCGCGAGCGCAGGATCGGCGAGAAGTGTTTCAGCCAAAGCGAGTCCGTCGGCTTGCGCATCGGCCAAGGCGAGATCGTAAGGACGTTTTTCGCTCAGCGCGTGGCGGATCGCATCGAGGCCGCTCGCGGCGTCGGTCGCCTCGTCGACGTGAATCTTGCGCGCGCGCAGCGAATCGGCGAGCGCGTGACGGTGCAGCGCGTGCCGATCGATAAGCAATACGCGGCGTCCCGCGAAATCGGGCAGCGATACCGGCTCGGCCGACGTCACGGGTTCGAGCGCGAGCGTGAACCAAAATGTGGAGCCGCGGCCCAGCGCGGATTGAAGACCCACGCGACCGCCCATGAGTTCGACGAGCTGGCGAGAGATGGCGAGGCCGAGCCCCGTGCCGCCGAAGCGACGCGTGAAGGAACCATCGACTTGCGTGAACGACTGGAACAGGCGCGTAGACGCTTCGGGAGACAGGCCGATGCCTGTATCCATAACTTCAATACGCAGGCACGCGCGGTTGTCGTTGCACGGTTCGCGCACCAGGGTGATGCGCACCTCGCCGGTTTCGGTGAACTTGATCGCGTTGCTGACGAGGTTGAGGAGGATCTGCCGGAAACGGCCGGGGTCGCCCATGACCTGTTCCGGGATCGATTCGTCGATGCGATAGGCGAATTCGAGATCTTTGCGGAACGCGGATTCGGCGAGCAACTCGGCGACATCTTCGACCGCTTCGCGCGGACTAAAGGCGGTTTTCTCGAGTTCGAGTTTGCCGGCTTCGATCTTCGAGAAATCGAGGATGTCGTTGATGATGCCGAGCAGCGCTTCGGCGGATTTGCGCACGGTCTCGGTGAAGTGGCGTTGCTCGTCGTCGAGGCGCGTGTCGAGGAGGAGCCCGGTCATGCCGATCACGCCGTTGAGCGGCGTGCGGATTTCATGGCTCATGTTGGCCAGGAAAAGACTCTTCGCCTGCGTGGCGGCCTCCGCCTGGTCCTTGGCGCGTGCGAATTCGCGGGTGCGCTCGGCGATGCGTTGTTCGAGCAGTTCGTTGTCGCGACGAAGCTTCCGGGTGCGAAGGCGGAAAAACAGATACGCCGCCACGCCCGCGACGACCGCGATGCTCAGATAAAACCACCACGTCTCGTAATACGCGGGAATGCGGCGCACGGGCAGCGACGCGCCGTGGAGATTCCACACACCGTCATTGTTGGCGGCGACGACGCGAAAGTGATACGTGCCGGGGCGGAGATTGGTGTAATAAGCGGTGCGACGCGTGCCGGCGTCGATCCATTGAGGATCGTGTCCCTCGAGTTGGTAGCGGAAGACGACACGTTGCGCGCGCAGGAAGCTCGGCGCGGTGTATTCGATGGTGAGATCGCGCGCGTCGGCGGCGATGACGATTTCATCGTGGCCGTTGCCAACGGATTCGCCGTTCACGAGCACGTTTTCGATCAGCACGGGCGGCGGCACGCGATTGACGGGCACTTTGGTCGGATCGACCGCGACGAGGCCGCGATACGTGGCGAACCAAAGCCGTCCGTCGGGCGTGGAGGCCAAGGCCGGTTGCGAGCCGAAACCGACTGTGCTGGCGATGATGCCGTCGGTCTCGCTGGCGACGGAGAACGTGTTGCTGCGACGTTCGCCGCGCGCGATGGCGAGCAGTTCGGTCTTTGGCGCCCATACGATGCCGCGCGGCGTGCCGAGCCACATGCGTCCGTGGGCGTCTTCCGCGATGGCGGAAACGATGTCGTTGAAAGGCGCCGAGAGATCATCCGAGGCCTGCCAGTTGCCATCGGGCTGGAGCAGGAGAAGCCCCATGCCTTTGGCGCCGACCCACAGGCGATCTTCGGCATCGCAATACAGTGCGCGTACTTCGTCGACGGGCGCGCCGCTGTCGGGATTCCACACCTGCACGCGTTGGTCGTCCTTCCATTTCACCAGACCGCCGATGCGCGCTCCGAAATACAGGGCGCCGTCGCGATCCTCGGCGATGGCCATGACGGGAATGGAGGCCGAAATGCCCACCGCCTCATTCATCGATGTGAATTCGCCGTTGGCGAAACGGAGCAGCCCGTTTTGTTCGGTGCCGAGCCAGATGTTGCCGTGGCGATCTTCGAACAGGCTGCGCATGCCGCGTACGTTGCTCATCGTGGCGGTGGTGCCGTCGGCGTGGCGGACGAGCAGCGAGCCGCGTCGGCCGATCCACAGGCGACCGACGCGATCGTGGAGGATGGACCAGATTTCCGCTTCGGGGCCGGTGTCCGCGGGCAAATCGATGGGCGTGATTTTGCCATCCGGTGCGATGCGAACGACATGCCCGGCCGGCAACGCGGCCCAGAGGTTGCCCTCGGGATCGGCGGCCACACTGCGCACGGCGGCGGCGGGCAGGCCGCGGTTGGCGTCCCACATTTGGAAACTGGTGCGGCGGATGCGCGAAATGCCGTAGCCGGCGGTGCCGATCCACAGACCGTCTTCGTGATCCTGCAAAATCGCCCGGCAATGATCGACGGCGGGCAGCGTGAGGCGGTGGAAAACGTCGTCGTTGGCATTGCTCATCACGAAAAGCTGGCGGGCGAGCGCCCACATGCGCCCGTGACGATCTTGCCAGATTTGCGTGACGGGTTCGTGGCCGAGACCGTTGTCCGCGCCGTAGTGCGTGAGCGTGTCGCCGAGGAGACGGAAGAGTCCTTGATTTTCCCCGGCAAACCACACGCCGCCGTCGGTATCCTCCGTGATTTGGCAAATCGAAGTCGGGCGGTAGTGCTCGTTTTGGAAACGTTCGAAACGTCCTTCCTGCGTCCGGTAGATCAACTCGCCCTCGCGCGGGCTCAGCCACAAGCGTCCGGAACTGTCGGCAAACGCGGTTCGCAGGACGGCATCGGCCGGCAAAATGCCCTCGACCACGTGCTGCACCAACCGATCGCCCACGAGTTCATGGAGACCGTTGCCCAGCGTTGCGATCCAGAGGCGATTATCGCGATCGCGCGTGATGCCGGTCACGCCGACGGTGAGCCCGGCGATGAGCTCGATTTTTCCGTTTCGCCAACGCGAAAGTCCCTTTTGCGAACCGATCCAGAGAGTGCCGTCGGGTTCGGCGAAGAGCGAGCGGATGAGATTGTGCGGGAGTCCGGGGGTGTTGCGGACGCGGTAATTGACGAACCGAATGCCATCGAAGCGCGCCAGGCCGTTTTCCGTTCCGGCCCAAAGGTAGCCGTCGGCGGACTGGGCGAGCGTAGCCGCGACATTATGCGGCATGCCTTCCTCGACACCGTAAGTATGTGCCGCGTGAGGGAGATGAGAAAACGCGAGGGGTTCTTTCGCTTCGAGCGATGAAAAGGCCGCTCCTGCGCAAAGGGTTAGGATAAACCTGCTCGCACGCCACCAGCGTCGAGTTCGCAAGAAGATGCCGACTTGTCCCGACGAGTCAGCAGCAGGCAGGGTATCCATCGCGGCTTACATCGGTGCGAACCGGGTAAAGTTAAGAGGGAAGCAACTGCTGAGGAATGCCATGCAACAGGGGAAAACGGGTGGGAAAGCGGGGGGAAACGCGAAGCGCTAAGAACGCGCCGGCGAGGCGGCGTCGGCGTGGATTTTCCATCTTAGAATGACCACGGGATCAATGGGAAAGAAGAGGTAACGTCGTTGTGGCTTGAGTCCGAAGTCGCGCACGTCCAGCCGCGCTTCGCCTTCCGTGTAAACCTGTGTGCCGTCGCGATGGATGGTGACGGGAAAAATCAGGTCGCGGCTATGACCGTGGAAAATGATCTGGCCGCGCGCCGTGAAACGATCCGCTTGCTGAGTGGGTTCGAGCGCCGTGAGCGTGAAGACGCATTCGGGGAATTGCTCGGTGTTTTGCCAGTCGCGCATGGCTTGGTCGCGCTTGTTCACGCCGGAACGTAAATCGGTGAAACGAAAACGTAACTCCGCGCGCCCGAGGCCGCCCGGCGTGGCGGGGTCGAGGCTTAGATCCAGCGTGTAGGCCACGAGTTTTCCTGAGAAACCGCCGGAGACATCGGTGACGTGATATTCGATGCGCGAGCGTTCGAAATCCACCGTCAAGGGGATTTCCGCCGCAAAGGCGGGCGTCGATGCGAGCAGCAAGACAGGCAGCCAAATCCACTTCATGCTTCGACGCTGGTGCATGAATGGCTCGCGGGGAAGCGCGATGTGAGGCCGCTGCGGCGGATTAATACTTGTTCACGCGAAGCGACCCCGCATCGTCCCCGCCATGGCCGGCGCCAAACCGTTTATTTTTATCTGCGGAGCGGATGACTTTCTTGTCAGCCGCGCGGGCAAGGCGCGCTTCGACGAACTCGCGAAGGACGTGGAAGACGAGTTTTCCCGCGAAGTGCTCAGTGGGTTCGCGGGCAATGTCGGCGAAGTGGAAAACGCCATCAATCGCTTCCGCGAAAGCGTGCAAACCGTCTCCATGTTTGGCGGCAAACGCCTCGTGTGGCTCAAAGACGTGAATTTCCTCGCGGACTCCGTGACCGGCCGCGCCGAGAGCACGCTGAAGCTCGTCGAAGACCTCAAGGAATTGCTCGCGGCCAACGATCCGGAGCAAGTGACCATCCTCATCACGGCCACGCCCATCGATCGCCGGCGTGCGTTTCCGAAATGGTGCGAAAAAAACGCGGAGTTCACGCTCGTGGGCGGCGATGGCGACAACGCCGAAGCGCTCGCCGGCGTGGTGCTCGCGGAAGCGCGTCAACTCGGCGTGACGTTTGGCGAAGGCGCGCTGGAGCTCCTGCTCGCGAAAGTCGGCGCCAACACACGTCTGCTCATCGAAGAAACGCACAAACTCGCGACCTACGCGGGCGAGGGAAAACCCATCGAGGAAGCGCACGTGGCCGAGCTCACGCCCAACGTGGCCGAAGGCGATTTTTTCGAGGCGGCCGAAGCGTTTTTCAGCGGCGATCTGAAGTGGACGCTGCAGGCGCTGCACCGGCATTTTTTCACGGGCGGCGATGCGCGCCCGATCATTTCCGCGCTGCAAAATCGCAACCGCATCCTGCTCCAAGTGCGCGCGCTGCTCGACGCGGGCGAGGTGCGGCTCGGACCGCGCGGGCTCGATGGTTTGCCGAAAGCGCAGAGCACGTATGGCCGGCATTTCGTCGGGGCGACGGAGAAAAGCGCGTACAATATTTTCAGCCAAAATGCCTGGTATGTCGGCAAACTCGCGAACACGGGAAAGCTGCCGACACTGCGGCGTCTGATCGATAATCAACATGAGTTCATCGCAGCGTTCGATGCGCTCGTGAAACGCCCGCAGGAGCAGGAAGAAGTGCTGCGCGAGATGGCGGTGCGCTGCCTGTCGACGTGAGGTGCGCTGGCGATTTGAATGAACGTTGAAATCGATCTCCCCGCGAGACGGCGTGCGTTGGTCGCGTCGCTGCTGACGGTGTCCTTCGGCTGCAACATCGCGATGTTGTTCCTGCCGTTCATGGATCTGCGCACGGGCCTGAGCACGGAACCGTATTCGTTGGTGAATTCCATCGAGATGTTGTGGAGCTCCGGGCTCTACGTGCTGGCGGCGTTGGTGGTCGGATTCTCGGTGGTGTTTCCCTTTGCGAAACTTGCCGTGCTCGCCGCGGTTTGTCTCGCGGGCCGCATCGATGCGCGCAACGCCACGTGGCTCGCGTGGGTCGAGCGACTCGGCAAGTGGTCGATGCTCGATGTGTTTCTCGTGTGCATCATCCTCACGCTGACGTCCGGCCAGGTGCTCGTCGGCGCGGAGCCGCGCAGCGGAATTGTTGTATTCGTGGTGGCGATACTGCTGAGCCTGCTCGCCGGACAATTGCTTGCGGCGTTGGAAAAGCCGACTCCCGTGACCATCGCCGACGGATCGCGCGCCGATGTGTGGCGCGGCGGCGTGTGGCTGGTGTTGTCGGGCCTCGCGCTCGCCGGTGCGGTGGCGCTGCCGTTTTTGCGCATCAGCGACTGGCTCCTCGCGGATCGTGCGTACAGCATCGTGCAACTTGTGCCGACGCTTTGGGGCGAAGGCGCGTGGACGCCTGCGATCGTGATCGGTGCGTTTTTATTGCTCGCGCCGTTCGTTTCCTGGCTCGCCAGCTGGCAATGGTGGTGGCGCCGCCGCGCGGGCAAACCCGCCGATGCCGCGTACCGCCGCCTGACGATCGCGCGGCGCTGGAGCATGCTCGATGTGTTTGGTCTCGCGCTCGCGATCTTCCTCGTGGAAGGCGAGTACCTCATGAAAACCGAGGTGCGCTGGGGCGCGCTATTTCTCGTGGCGTTGGTGGCGGTGCAAGTGATTGCGCAGGCCGCGCTCAATCGCGCGTTTCCGGCGGAGAAATAAGCGCGAGGCGAGGGCAGGGGGCGCGGTTGTGCCTCGTTTTGGAGTTTGCCGAGCGGCGGTTGGCGTCACTTACCTTGGGCCAATCATGTCCCAAGCCACCGCCTCCATTCCCAACGTGCTCGCCGAACGCTACGCCTCGCCCGCGTTGAAGGAAATCTGGTCGCCCGCCGGCCGCATCGCCATCGAGCGCGATTTCTGGATCGCCGTCATGAAGGGCCAGCGCGCCCTCGGCGTGAAGATCTCCGCGCAGGCCATCGCCGACTACGAGAAGGTGAAAAACAAGATCGACCTCGCCTCGATCGACGCGCGCGAACGCACGACGCTGCATGACGTGAAGGCGCGCATCGAAGAGTTCTCCGGACTGGCCGGGCACGAGTGTATCCATCTGGGCCTTACAAGCCGCGACCTCACGGAAAACGTCGAGCAGCTGCAGGTTCATCGCTCGCTCGCCATCGTGAAGATGAAAGCCGCCGCCGCGCTCATCGGTCTCGCGAAACAGGCGAAAGCGCACCGCGCGCTGATGCTCACCGGCCGCACGCACAATGTGCCCGCGCAACCGACCACGCTCGGCAAACGCATCGCGATGTTTGGCCAGGAAGTGCTCGCGGCGTACACGCGACTTGACGAGTTGATCGCGCGTTATCCGGTGCGCGGCCTCAAAGGCGCGGTCGGCACGCAGCTCGATCAGCTCACGCTGCTCGGCGGTTCCGCGGCCAAAGTGGCGAAACTGGAGCAGGCCGTTCTCAAGCACCTCGGTTTCAAACAAGCGCTCTTCGCCGTCGGTCAGGTTTATCCGCGCTCGTTGGACTTCGAAGTCGTCTCCGCGCTCCATCAACTCGGCGCCGCCGCGGCGAGCTTCGCGACCACGCTGCGCTTGATGGCGGGACAAGGGCTGCTCACCGAAGGTTTCCAAGCGGGCCAGGTCGGTTCGTCCGCGATGCCGCACAAGGTCAACGCGCGCAACTGCGAGCGCATCTGCGGTTTTTCGACGATCCTCAGCGGCTATGTCACGATGACGGGCGCGCTCGCCGGTCATCAATGGAACGAAGGCGATGTGTCGTGCTCGGTCGTGCGCCGCGTGGCCCTGCCCGATGCGTTCTACGCGATCGACGGTTTGCTCGAGACGTTGCTCACGGTGTTGAAGCAGATGGATGTTTTCCCGGCGGCCATCGCGGCGGAAAACACGCGCAACCTGCCATTCCTCGCCACCACGACCATCCTCATGGAAGCGGTGAAAAACGGCGCCGGTCGCGAAACCGCGCACGAAGCGATCAAGGAGCACGCGCTCGCGGCGGCCAAAGCCATGCGCTCCGGTGGCGGCGACGCCGATCTCGTCGGCCGTCTCGCCGGCGATGCACGCCTCAAACTCACGCGCGCCAAGCTTGAGAAAATCCTTTCCGAAGGCAGCCGCTTCGTCGGCGCGGCCCCGCAACAAGTTGATACCTTCCTCGCCGAAGTCGCCCGTGTGACCAAAGGCGTGAAAGGCGCGGCGACTTACCAGCCCGGCAAGCTGCTGTGAGTTTCGCAGAGTGAAGGATCGCCACTCGGGAGCGCCGGCGGCTCGCCGGCAATTCCCGACAAGCCGGCCAGCGGCCGACGCTCTCAATAGCCATGTGACGACGGCCAGACTGCCCAAAGTGCGGATAAATAACTTGGGCGGCTTTCCAGTTTATCAAAGACTACGAGGAATCGCCTTCGCCGATGTCTATCATCGCAATCCGCTGGCAGTGGCGGGCTACGGTGTTAGCTGCCGTGGAAATTTGAGTTTGCCAGCGGGAAGCGTGCTCCGCTTCCTTGGCCCCTCACGTTTTTTTCAACCTTTCATACACAACCATCGCCATGTCCGAACTCGTAGGAAACGTCTTGGTGGGCCAGTCGGGAGGCCCCACCGCCGTCATCAATGCCAGCCTTGCCGGGGTTGTCGCCGAAGCGCTTAATCATGGCGAAATCGAGGAAATCTACGGCGCGCTCAACGGCGTGCTCGGCATCCTCAACGAAGACTTCATCGATCTCGCCGCGCAATCGCAGCAGACGATCCGCAATCTCCGTCACACGCCGGGCGCCGCTCTCGGCACCTGCCGCTACAAGCTGAAGAAGCAGCAAGACTTCGAACGCGTGCTCGAAGTGTTCAAGGCGCATAACATCCGCTATTTCTTCTACGCTGGTGGCAATGATTCGCAGGACACCGCAGACAAGATTTCCAAACTCGCGCAGGAGCAAAACTACGAGCTGCGCGTCATCGGTATTCCGAAGACGATCGATAACGATCTGCCCACCACCGATCACTGCCCCGGTTACGGCAGCGTGATCAAGTTCGTGAGCACCACCGTGCGCGAACTCGCCTGCGACAACGAAGCGATGGGGCAGCATGATCTCGTTTCGATCCTCGAAGTCATGGGCCGCAACGCCGGCTGGATCGCCGCCGGCTCCGCTCTCGCGAAACGCCGCGATCATCCGCACGATCCTCCGCACCTCATCTATCTCCCCGAAGTCGCGTTCTCTACTGAGAAGTTTGTCGCCGATGTGCAGCGCGTGTTGAAACGCGAGAAATACTGCATGATCGTCGTCGGCGAAGGTCTCGTCGATGCCGACGGCAACTACGTCTCCGCCGCGGAAACGACCGACGCTTTCGGCCACGCCCAACTCGGGGGCGCCGGCGAATACCTCAAGTCGCTCGTCGAACAATATCTCCCCGGCATCAAGGCTCGCGTCGCCAAGCTCGGCATCACGCAGCGCGCCGCTGCGCACGCCGGTTCCAAGACCGATGCTGACGAAGCCTTCCTCGCCGGTCAGGCCGCGGTGAAGGCCGCGGTCGCGGGTGAAACCGATGTCATGGTCACGCTCGTGCGTGGCGACACCGATCACTACAGCGTCGAAACCGGCCTCGCTCCCTTGAGCGAAATCGCCAACGGCGTGAAGAAGCTCCCGCGCGAGTGGATCAACGAAGACGGCACCAGCATGAACCACCAGTTCGTGCGTTATGCGCAGCCCTTGATCCAAGGCGAAACGCCTGTGCCGTACGAAAACGGCCTGCCGGTTTTCGCGCGTTTCGAAAAACAGCGCGTCGAAAAGCGCCTCGCGCCCTACCAGGTCTGATTTGCGGCCAGCAACGACTGTCCACACACCAAACTAAACCGCATCGCGGCGACACGTTCCTCCGGAAACGCTCCCGCTCTCCGAGGCCGGTCCACACGACCGGCCTCGGCCGTTTCTGGAAACGTCGCTTCGGCTTGCGACGGCGGCGCTGCGCTGCGATGACGTCGCCTCTTATGGCATCACTCCCCGCTCAATTCGCCGACGTCACGGTCCTCACCAAGGCCAACATTTATTTCGACGGCAAAGTCATCAGCCATTCCGTCCTCTTCGCGGATGGCTCCAAGAAAACGCTCGGGCTCATCTATCCCGGTTCCTACCACTTCGGCACCGATGCCGCGGAGCGTATGGAGATCGTCGCCGGCTCGTGCAAGGTCACGCTCGACGGGCAGACTGAAACCAAGGCGTATCAAGCCGGTGAATACTTCGACGTTTCCGCCAGGAGCGGTTTCACCATCGAGGTGGCTGACGGCATCGCCGAGTATATCTGCTCGTTTTTGAAGTAAGCGAATAAAGCGCGCGCCGCGGTAGATCGCGGGCGCGCTTTTCTGTTGGCGGAGAGAGCAAGCATCCGGCGGTGTATCCAATAATCGAATACAGGCATCTAGGATGCTTGCGCGCTGGCAGGTGAATGGGCGCGAATCTGGCCATTTGTTGATAAACACGAATAGTGGCGGCGAGCGCATCGGTAGCACGGGATGCGAAATGTTCGGCGCCGCTACAGCGTGATCAATTTACGCCGTTAGCGCATTTCAAATAATAGCACCTTGGGCGCGCAGGCGGCCCATCGGCAGCTGACGGCGGGCCTGGCGCCCCCGGTTCAACGGCTACAACGTAATTAAAAATGCCACTGATAAAATTGTCGAAAATGCGCGTGCTTATTGCCGTGCTGTCTGTGTGTATCCATACGTAGGATACGTGCTTTAGGAGAGGATTCACGCGCGCACGTGTCCTAAAAAAGCGGCTCTCTGCAAGCGGGTTGCGTAAGTTGAGTCAACAATGCGCACTATGGTCGCGTTGAGTGGGAAAATATAAATAGCACGCTGTGGCTCTCCTCTCGGAGCACGTGTGTCTCCGCCGACATTTGTTGGTGTAGTGTGCCGTGGCTCCTGTTTTGCAGACTCTACTCCACACTCCGTTCAACTCCATTTGACCCCGAATCCTCGCGTTGTTTCGCCGCCTTGCCGGCTAAATATCGACCGCATGGCCCTTAGTTATGTCATCACAATGATCACGCGTCTTGATCACCCAATGGCGAGTATAATCGCCCGCCTTTTTCGCCGACTGACACGGAGCAAATGTACAGCTGTTTTCGCGGCCACGTTTGTATTTACCGTAGCGGCTGTCGCGCAATCGAACACCGGTATTGTTAAGGGACGCGTTTCCAACGCGGCCACGCAAAAGTATCTGATGAGCGCGGAGGTGGTCGATAAAACCACGAAGCGCAGCGTTTATACAGACGCCGATGGCACGTTCATCCTGATATTGCCGGAGGGCGAGCATACACTTGTCGTCAGCTACGGCGGACTCGATAGCAAAGAAGTTCCGGCAACGGTCGTTGCGGGCGAAACCATCCAGGTGGACGTGCGGCTCACGAGCGCTGATTACGGTGCTGAGTTTGCGGACGAAGAAGTGTTGGTGCTTTCGCAATTTGTCGTCTCGGCGGAACGCGAAGGCCGCATGGCGTCGATCGCGCAGCAGAAGGCGTCCGACGTGATGGTGAACGTGCTATCGTCCGACGAATTTCCAAATGTCGCCGGTGCGAATCTCGGCGATTTCCTGCGAAATATTCCTGGCATCGATGTTATGGATAACGGCTCCGATCCGCGCGATATCATGATTCGCGGCATGGATTCGCAGATGGCGAGCGTCACGTCGGACGGTATGCGTATGGCCAATGCGGCGGGCACGGATGGCAACACGCGCGCCTTCAATCTCGATCAGATTTCCATCCAAAACTACGAGACCATCGAAGTGTATAAAACACCGACCGCGGCCATGGCGGCGGACTCCGGTGGCGGCTCGATCAATCTCGTCAGTAAAAGCGCCTTCAACCTCAAGGAGCGCCGCATTTCGTTCCAGGCGGGCGGCATGGTGAACGGAGACAATCTCAAATTCGGTCGTAACCGCGGTTCGAGCGGCAACGAGTACAGCACCCGGCCGGTGGGTAATTTTTATTTTGCTAATTCGTTTCTGAACAACCGGCTCGGCGTCGTAATCACGGCGAATTACAACGATATCTACGCGATCGCCGAGACCGCGAACGCTAATCGCCGCACCCTCTACGAAGGCAATCAGACGGCGAGTGCTTATCATCCGGTGGGGGATGAATTCGGCAGTTATTTGCGCAGTATGAACTACTCATACAATACAGGTCTCACGCGTCGCACATCGTTCTCCGCCAACTTCGATTATAAACTCACGTCGGACATCAAGCTGTATCTCAACAGCCAGGTAAACACGAGTTTCATCAGCAGCGGCGCGCAGAATTTGAGCACGGATAACGCGGAGCCGGACTCGCGTGTGGTCACTGCCGGCACTTTTAGCGGACAGATGCCGGATCATTATATCACGAGTGAGGAAGGCTATCAGATTCCGATCTGGGTAGCCAATCGCTCGACGGTGATCACCGGTTCCAATGACATTCGCGCCAATACGATTCAAGACGCGGCGAACAGCAAAGGCGCGGGCATTTCCACCGGATTGGAAATCCTCAACAAAATCGGCCACGGAACGATGTTCTCCGGTGGGGCGGAGTATAAAAAGGGTCCTTGGAAGATAAACCTCGATGCGGGCATCTCCCAGTCGACCAATCACTACACGACCCCCGATGGCATGACTATCAGTGCGGCGACGGCTTATCTGCGTGGTATCGATTACCGGATCGATATGCCGTTGGGCACCGATTATCCGATGATCACGCAGCTCAACGGTCCGGATATCTACGATTTGTCCAACTACGTGAGCCGCGCCGTCGGCGGAAACAATGGTCCGCTGGTCAGCGTTCCGGGTACGAATCGTAATGTTCCCACGGCCGCGGGCGTTCCGCTGGTGATTCCCGGCGTGAGTCTTGTGGATAATAACACCGGCGCGGTCGTTCGCACTTATCCGCAGGTGCAGATGGCGCGTGGCAACTACGGTCCTTTCCAGGTGAGCAACGGTCGCTGGCTGAATACCAAAGATAAGTTCACGACCGCCAAGTTTGATGCGAAGCGTTCCTTTGTCGCACCGATACCGATGTATATCCAAATCGGCGCGCTTTTCCGCGAGCAGGAGCGTCATACGGATAAAAACGGGCAGTCGCGCTGGTTCTTCAATGGCACGACCGACGAGCTCCAGCAGGTTCTGGAGGCCGTCAAGTCGCCCGATCTCAATGCGTCGTTTGGGCCGTACCATCCGGTCCCATACTTCAGTCTGCCGTATATCGATCAGTATTTTCAGGCCAACCGTCACAAGTTCACCGAAGACGTGGTGTGGCGTACGGAAACGCAGCGTACCGGGGACAAGCTTTCGCGCGAGCGTGTCGAGGGCGGTTATGGCATGTTCAACCTCAAGCTGTGGGGGCTGAGCGCGCTGCTCGGTGTGCGTTATGAACGCACGCAGCAATCCGGCCGCGGCCAGATCACCGACAACGACGCCACCGCCGAGCGCGCGGCGGAGATGCTTATGGATTACGTGCGCGGTTACGGTTATGCCGACATCACGGCGGCCTATAACGACACGGGCATAAATCCCATCACGGGTAAGAGCGGCCGCGAACTGGTGACCGGTTTCACCGTGAATCAGGCACAGGCGCTGGAGCTGACCAATCTGCGTTTTGCCCGTGTGGGTACGGTGAATAAAACCTACGGCGATTGGTTCCCGAATGTTCAGCTGAAATATAATCTAACCCGCGATTTGCTGGCGCGTGCCAGCTACAACAAATCGATCGCGCGCCAGCCATTCGATCGACTCCTGCCGGGCTACACCGTCTCATCGAATACCGAGGGGTTTTATACGGTGACGATGAACAACCCGTCGCTGAAGCCGATCTACTTTAATAACTACGACGTTTCGCTAGAGTATTACACGAAGCAGGGCGGTTCGGTCTCGCTGGGCTATTATTTCAAGGACGTAGAAAACTACACCGCCAATGTGACGGAGGCGATCACGCCCGACGGCGTGTACGACTATGACTTGAGCAGTTATGTCGGAGGCAATTTGGAGCGTCCGATCAACGTGGGTGGAGCCAAACACTGGGGCATCGAGCTCTCGGTGTCCCAACGCCTGGGAATCGTCAGCGATTATCTTCGCGATTTCCAGATCTACGCCTCGTACACCTACCAGGATGCCAAGACGAGCTCGGCTTTTAATAGCACGGATTCTCTGACCGGACTCGACGAGCGGCCGAAGTATATGCCGGTCCGAAACGCGGTTCCCAAAAAATATAAAGTCAATCTCAGCTATCGTCGCAATGCCCTGAATGCGAGTCTGTCGTATAGCTGGATCGGTACGTACATGACCAATGGTCCCTATCGCATCAGCGGAGGCGCCGACGATTCGGCGTTCGTTTATCTGTATCGCGATGCGCGCGGCACGTTCGATACCGCCGTGTCCTATAAGTTCTATCGAAGGTATAGCGCATATATCGAGGTGAAGAATCTCACCAATGAGCCCGTGCGTAACTATCTCCATTCCCGCAATTGGGTACAGAACTACAACATCTACGGACCCTTCATCTACTTCGGCATCAAGGGCACGTTCTAATCCCAGCCACAGGACGACACGATCATGGAAACTTTCTCTTCATTCCGCTCTCTCTTCTCCTCACTTCTCGGTCTGGCCGTGGGAACATCTGCAGTGACGGGTGTTGTTTATGCACAGGAGGCGGTGCCGGTTGCTATTACGCTTACGCGTACTCCGACGCGCGGAGCCCCGCCGGTTGCGATTACCATCGATCCGCCTGGCGACGGCTGGGATTACAGCGCCGCGGCGCCTGTCCCGGGCAGCACGTGGAATCGTGTTTTTGCGCCCACGCAAACTCCGGGCGCGACGGGGACGTGGACGGAGGAGGTTCCGTTCATTTTCGACTCCTTGAATAATGCCCAGCTTTATAGCATGTCGGGCGCGCTCAGCCAGGTTCGCCTGACGGCCGCTTTGCTGGGCACGCACGCCAGTCGCGCGGAGCCGACCGATGCGAGCGTGGGCGAAGCGCAGGCGCCCAAGGCTCTCCTCGACGCGTATTGGCGCGTTTTCGACGGAACGGCTTATATTCGTTTCACCTTCACCGGCCTGGCGCCCAATACGCACTATCTCCTGTATTGCTATTCGAGCACCAACAACCAGGGCGGTAAATATATTCTGCATCCGTCCAATTTCCCGGCCGGCAAGGAATCGGATTTTATCTATCCCGGCATGGTCGGCGATGAATATAAAACAGCGTTTGTCGATCTGGCCGGGCACGCCGGTTCCGCGACGTTGTTCAAAGTAGATTCTGCGGGTAAAAAGACGATCATCCCGCCCGCGCGCGCGAACACGCCGGCGGTTTCCGGGAGTAACACGATGTGGGGCGCGATCCATGCAGTCTCCACGGCTTCCGGTGAGATCGTGTTTCGCACCGACACTTCAGCACTGGGCAACCGCCGCCAATATGCCGGCTTCCAACTGATCCCGTATCCCGCGCCCACGATCGTCGAGCAACCGGATGCCGACATGGTCGGCGTGCTCGATCAGATCACGGAGTTTTTCGCGGTGGCCAAAGACATGCCGCATCTGCACGACGCCGATCAGAATCCCCTCACGTATCAATGGCAGATTTCGAAGGACAACGGCGCGACGTGGACCGACATCCCCGTGATTGCGCCCGGCACGGAGGGGCAGCGCATTTTCACGAGCGAGCTTCGCGAGCCCGCCTTGCCGGAGGATCCCGAGGCGACGCCCGAGCCCGCCAAAAAAATCACCAGCGTCCTCGCCATTCACGGCACGCAACAGTCCGACGAGGCCCGCTATCGCTTGAAAGTCACCAATGTCGCCGGCGGCGTGACGTACACCCAGGCCAGCACGCTCAGCGTTATCTCGCAGCCGGCTCCGTTCCTGATCACGCAACAACCGCAGTCGCGCGACACGGTGGTCGGTGACGAGGTCAATCTGTCCGTGGCGGTCTCGGGCACACCGCCGTTTGCGTTCACGTGGCAAAAGAGCGACACCGCGGACTTCACGACCTTCACCGAAGTGAAGAAGGGCGAACGCGGCACTGCGGCGAGCGACACGCTCTCGTTCCCGTTTGTGCGGCGCTCCGACCTCGGCTTCTACCGCGCGGTCATCACCGACGTCACCCGTCGCAACCCGATCTACAGCGAAGTCGTGTATTTGTATGTTGAATACGCGAAGCCGATCATCACGACGCCCGGACCGCAAACGGTGACGCCGGGCGCGGGGATCAGTCTTTTCGGAAATGTTTATAGCGAGATCCCGGTCTCCTCGTATCAATGGGAAGTTTCGCACGACAACGGCGCGACGTGGACCGCCGTGACCGATGGCGGTGCCTACTCCGGCGCGACCTCCGAGACGCTTCACATCTCTCCGGCGAGTGCCGCGGAGGGCGGTCTCTATCGCATTGTCGCCACCAACGACATGGGCACCACGACGGGCGTGTCGATCCCGCTCTCCGTGGCCGCGCCCGTGATCGCGCACCCGGTGGGCGTGGCGCTCGACGACGCCGGGCATTTGTACGTCACCGACGACACGGCGAACACCGTTCATCAGCTCACCATCGCGGACAACAAAGCCGTTGTCTTCGCCGGCAAACCCGGCGTAACCGGCAATGCCAATGGCTATTATAGTCAGGCGACGTTTAACGCGCCGTCGGGCATCGTCGGCGGTGCGGCCAACACGGTCTTCCTCGCCGACACCTTCAACGCGACCATCCGCTCGCTGCAGGCCAACGGCCTCGTCGGCACGATCGCGGGCTCGACGACCGTGCGCGACAATATCGACGGCACGGGTGCCGCCGCGGCGTTCAACTCGCCCGTGAGCACCGCGCTCGACGCCGCCGGCAACATCTATGTGGCCGACAATGTCGCGCACACCATCCGCCGCATCACGCCGCTCAATTTCGATGTGACCACGCTGGCGGGCTCCGCGGGCAATCCCGGTTTCGTCAACAGCACCACGACGAACAGCAATTATAACGACGCCACGCGCTTCAACGCTCCCGGCGCCATCGCGGTTTCGCCGGTGAATGTTTCCAACGCCGACGTCGTCACCGTCGAAGGCCCCACCACGACGGCGACGACGCTCTACGTGGCCGACACGGGCAACAACGTCATCCGCAAGATCGCGCTTTCGTGGTATCTCGATCGCGATCCGCTCACCAACATCCAGACGCGCACGCGTCTCTCGCGCAACGAAGTCACCACCGTGGCCGGTCTCGCCGGCGCGTCGGGCTCGACCGATGGCGCGGGGCTCGATGCACGCTTCAACGCGCCGGCGGGAATCGCGGTGAGCGATGCGGGCGTGGTGTATGTGGCCGACACTGGCAATCACACCATTCGCAAGATCACCTTCAGCGCCGGTGCCGCGACCGTCACCACCATCGGCGGCTTGCCGGGCATTGCGGGTTACCAAGACGGCCCGACCGCCAACACCAGTCTCTTCAACCAACCGCGCGCCCTCGCCGTCGCGGGCGATGGCACCGTGTACGTGGCCGACACCGGCAACGCCGTCGTGCGCAAGATCGCGCCCAATGGCGTTGTTTCGACGCTCGTCTTGTCGCGCGCGACCGATCCCGTCCCGCCCACCAATCCGGGCGGCGGCAACGAAAGTCCCGCGCCCGACATCCCGCCCGCCGGCTCCGGCGATCGGGGCGGCGACCTCGGCATCGGCGGCGGCGGCGCGCCCTCGCTGTGGTTCTTCGCGGCGACCGGCCTGCTGGCGCTGATCCGTGCGCGGAAGTTTTTTATGAAACACGTCTTCCTCTTTGTGCTCACGATCGTCGCCGGCGCGCCCGCGTTCCCGCCGAGCGCCTCCGCGGCCGACGCCCCGGCGGTGTTCGTGAATTTGGCCACGACGCAAGCCGCATCGGGGGCAGCGCCGACGAGTGCCGCCACGATCACCATCGCAGCGCCTGCCAATGGTTGGAATTTCAGCGCGGCCGCGCCTTATGCGGGTGAAACATGGAATAATATCCTGGCGCCCCACGCGGACGACGAGATCAAGCCATCGATCAAAGGCTATGTGCGCTACCAAGTGGTGCCACTCAACACGGCGAACAACATCGCGCTCTTTCAGCCGGACGGTTCCGCATCGGGCGTTTCGTTTACCGCAGCCGCCATTCTCGACGACGCGGGCACAGCCTCCAACAATCGCGAAGTGCCGCGCCGCGTCAGCCCGTCGGGCGGCACGCCGGCTGCGTTGCTGAACAGCTCGTGGCGCATCTATGAGGGAGGAAATCTCCTTAGCTTCACCTTCACGGGACTGCCCGCGGAGGCGCATTATCTTGTTTACGGTTATGCCACGACCAATGGAGCCAACCAAGGCGGACGTTTCACGGTGGTGGACGCCAATGCTGTGGGCGCGAAATGGTTTGAAACGAAACCCATCGATAATGGCGCTCCAAATCTGTTTGCGGAATCGGCAGGCTCTCTCGCCCCGACTGGCAAGGCGACTGCGGAGATTTTGTCCAACGCTGCGGGAGATCCGAACCTCAACACCATTTGGGGAATCCTCCACGCCAAGGTGGACAACACCGGGAAACTCGAAGTGCGCGCTTCGCGAAATGCGAACAACAACGGCTTCATCAACGGCCTCCAACTCATCCCGTATCCGAAAGCCGCCATCACCACTCAACCGTTGGCCAATGCATCGGCGACGATCGGAGGCAGCGTCACCCTGACGATCGTCGCGAGTGGTTTCGACGCTTCGGATGTCCTCACGTATCAATGGCGTAAAGATGGCGTCGCCATCGATGCAGCCGGGAATCCTTCCGCGGCCACCGCGTCGTTGACGCTCACGAATCTGCAAGCGGACGATGGCGGCGATTACGATGTCGTTGTTACCAACTACGGCGGCGAAGCCGTCAGCACCGCGACCGCGCTCACGGTGACTTCGAGCGCCGTCGCGCCGTCCATCGTGACACAGCCTCAAAACGCGGCGCTGGCCGTCGGTGCCGCGCATACGTTGACGATCGGCGCCAACGGAACCGCGCCGCTCGCTTATCTTTGGGAAAAGAGCGACGACGGCAGCACGTACACCGCGATCGGCACGAATGCTCCGCAACTCGCCATCCCCGCCGCGCAGGCCTCCGACGCAGGCAGGTATCGAGTCACCGTCAGCAACTCTGTCGGGTCGATCACCAGCGATGTGGTCAGTGTCGTCGTTGCGCCCGTGCTGACCGCGTCTCCCGAGGCTTCTGTCGTCGTGGCGGGTTCTACGCATACGATTTCGGCGGCGGTGGATGTCGGCGCGGGATCGCCCGAACCGGTGACGTATGTTTGGAAACGCGATGACGTCACGGTGGCGGACGGCGCGGGTGTCAGCGGCGCTGCGACGGCCAGTTTGCAGATTGCCGGTTTTTCGACCGCCCATTCCGGCTACTACACGTTGACGGCTTCCAACTCGGCCGGGTCCGTGACCAGCGCCCCTGTGTACGTGGGCGTCCCCAGCACGCAGAGCATCACCTTCGCTCCGGGCAACAACGCCGCCGGGCTCGCGATCGACCAGCAGCTCCGCCTGATTTTCCCGTCCGCGCCCAAGCTGGGCAAGTCGGGCCAGTTCCGGATTCACGATGCTTCGAACGACGCGGTGGTCACCACGGTGGATATTGCCGAGTTCGTTTCGTTCACGCTTTTCAGCGCCACCATCGACAACTCCAAGGTTCAGACCGTGCAGGGCAAGGCGATGTACTACCTGCCGGCGGCCGTTTACGGCAACGAGGTCTGGATCACGTTGCCCGCCGCTCAGCGTCTCGCGTACGGCAAAACCTACTACGTCACCATGGACGCGGGTTTCCTGATCGATTCCGACAATGCGTCGGTTCCCGCGATCACGGACCCAAACACCTGGCGTTTCTCCACCAAGGCCGCAGGCCCGGAGACACCGACCGCCTCGACCGGCCCCACCGAAGTGACGGTCGGCCCGGATGGCACCGGCGATTTCGCCACGATCCAAGGCGCTGCCGACTGGATTCCGCAAAACAACACCCTGCCGCGCACGATTCGCGTGTTGCCCGGCACGTACCGCGACGCCGTTTATTTCGCCCAAGGGCGCAACTTCGTCACCGTGGTCGGTGCCGGCGCCGACCGCACCGCTACGAAGGTGATCTACCACTACGGCAATGAAGTTTACGGAGGCGGTGCGCGCGGACTGGGCGGCTTCCGCATCGACACCAACGACGTGACGGTGCGCAACCTCACTCTCGACAACGAAGTTTACCTCCCGGTGCCCAACCTCGCCGGCGGCGATATCGGCGGCGCTCCCGCTTTTGCGGGGCCGGTGCAAACCGTCGCCTACACGGGCAACCGGCTTATCTTCGACAATGTTCTTATCAAGGGCGGCCAGGACACGCTCTACGCCATCAGCGGCTCCGGCTATTTTTATAACTGCGAAATCTGGGGCAGCGTGGATTTCATCTATGGCGACGCGCTCGCGGTCTTCCAGCACTGCGACATCGTGCAGATCCGCAGCACCGGCGGACCGATCTGCGCCCCCAGCACGCCTTACGCGCAGCCTTACGGCCAAGTCTTCATCAACTGCCGTTTCCCGCGCGCGCTCGTGGCCGATGGCTACCCGTATGACGTCGGTGTGAACACCACCACATTCTGCCGCCCGTGGCGCCAGGACGGGCATGTCGCGATCATCAACTCTGAACTCGGCAGCCATTTTACCACCAAAGGGTGGAGCGAGTGGGATGGTCGCGAAAACACCAGCCGGGCCCGCGAGTTCGGCAGCACGCTCCTCGCCGATGGCACCGCCGTGTCTGTGGCGGCGCGTCAGGCCGCAGGTGCCTACTGGCTCAACACCATCGACCCGGATTACACCGGCACCCAGAGCCCGACCGATCCCGCGCTCGCACCGCCGACAGGTCATCTCAACCGCACGCCGGTCACGGTGAATCCCGACGACTACACCCTCGAAGCCATCTTCGGTCATCCGTACTACTCGCTCGGTAGCTGGCGTCCGACGATTGCGCCGCGCATCGTTCGCCAACCCGCTTCGCAAGTCGTCGCTCCTGGTCAGCCGCTCACGCTTTCCGTCGATGCATTCGGCCTGCCGGCGGCGATGTATCAATGGTACAAAGGCGGCTCGCCGATCTCCGGTGCGACTGCCGCGACCTACGCCGTGGCGAGCGCGACGGAAGCTGATGCGGGCAACTATCACGTGGTTGTCACCAACGACCTCGGCTCGGTCAGCAGCGCGACCGCGGCCGTTGTGATCAACGATGGCGGCGCGCCCGTCGCTCCCACGATCATCGCGCAACCCGTTTCGCAAATCGCATCCGCGGGCGGTCCGGTGACGCTCTCGGTTTCCGCGCTCAGCGGCGATTCGTATCAATGGTACAAAAACGGCGTCGCGATCCCCGGCGCCACCAGCGCGACCTATCCAATCGCGACGCTTCAAGCGTCCGATGCGGGCAATTACTACGTGGTCATCACCAACGCCCAAGGCAGCACCACCAGCGCGACCGTGACGCTCACGGTCGAAGGTGGTGAGGCGAAAGCGGCGTTTGTCACCTTGACACGTACGGCGGTGCCTTCCTCGGGAGACATCACGCCGCCCGTGGCGGACATTCCCGAACCGGGAAATGGGTGGAATTTCAGCGCGGCTGCTCGGTATCCGGGCACCAAGTGGAACGCCGTGTACGTGGCGACTGGCGCGGTGGTCGCCGACGGTACATTCACCGAAGAATCGCCGTTCCGCATCAACAGCCTCAACGCGGTGAGTCTCGTGAATCCCGCGGGCGATCCTTCGGGCATTACGTTGACGGGCGATCTCATCGTCGCATCGCCGCGCGCGGGTGAGCCCACCAACTTTAACGCGGCCAACGGTCTTCCCGCGGGCCTCATGGATCAGGTCTGGCGCGTGAACAATGGCGGCAACTATCTCCGCTTCACCTTCGACGGTCTGCCTGCCGGCGCTCATTATCTGTTTTACGGATATGCGGCCAACGCGAATCCCAACCAAGGCGCTCGCTACGTCCTCGATCCCGCCAACGATCCGGCAACGGCTCCTTCGACCTTCATCGAGCTCAGCGGTCGCACCGAATCGAGCAGCGCGCCCAATCTCTTCACGACCAGCGGCGGACAAACAACCGTGATTCCAGGCGCGCCGCTCAACACCGCCGCCACGACCGATTCCAACACGCAGTGGGGCGCGATGCACGCGGTCGCCACAGCCGAAGGAAAGATCGTGATCCGCACGGCGCGCGGCCTCGGAAATCACCACTACGTGAACGGCTTCCAACTCGTGCCTTTCCCCAAGGCCACGATCACCACGCAGCCGGCCGCCAGCGTATCGGTGGTTTCCGGCGAACCCGTCACGCTCACCGTGACGGCGACCGGTTACGATTCGAGCGACACCCTCACGTATCAGTGGCGCAAAAACGGCGAGCCCATCAACACCGCCGACAACGCCACCGCCAACACCGCCACGTTGCAGATCGCCAGCGCGAGCACGGCCGACACCGGCACGTACACGGTCGCGATCACCAATCTCGGCGGCAGTGTGATCAGCGACGAAAGCGTCGTGACGGTTCAATCCGGCGCGGTGGCTCCGACGATCGTCACGCAGCCTGCGGCCACGCAGACGGTCATGGGCGGTGCGAGCGTGAGCTTCACCGTTGTTGTGACCGGTGCGCCTGCGCCCACTTATCAGTGGTACAAAGACGGCGGACTCATTGCGGGTGCGACCAGCGCCACGCACACGATCGCCGCTGCGCAGCTCGCCGACGCCGGCAGCTACACCGTGGTCGCCACGAACTCCGAAGGCTCGGTCACCAGCACGGCATCCGTGCTCACCGTGAAAGATCCTGCGGGCAATCCGGTGGTCGCTCAAGGCTTCGCACGCGAAGTCACCGGCGGCGCGGGCGGTGCGACGTATTTTGTCACCACCGCGGCCGATCTTCACGCGAGACTCCAGCTCGCGGGCCCTGCGATCATCACCGTTTCAGGCACGATCGATGTGCGTTCGCTCTCGGGCAAACGCGTGGACGTGAAGTCCAACAAAACGCTCCAAGGCGCCGACGCCAACGCGACCATCATCGGCACCGTCAACATCGACGGCGTGCAAAACGTGATTGTCCGCGGCCTCAACATCACCAATCCCGGCACCACGCTCGAGAACGGCACCGGCCCGCGCTACTCCGATGGCGGCGACGGCATCAGCATTCGCAACAGCAACGGCGTGCTCGTCACCCATTGCACGTTCTACGACTGCGCCGACGGCATGTGCGATCTCACGTACGACGTCGCCAACGCCACCGTTTCCTGGTGCAAGTTCTACTACACACCCGCGCAGACTTCGCATCGTTTCACGATGATTCTGGGCAACGAGGCCACGGTCGTTCCGATCACCGCCACGCTGCACCACAACTGGTGGGCCGAGCGCGCCGATCAACGCATGCCGGCGTCGTCCAATGCGCGCGGGCACATGTTCAACAACTACTTCACGCCCGCCGGGAATTCGTACGCGAGCAACGCCCGCGACAGTTCCCAGCTTTTCATCGAGCATCATTATTACGGCACCGGTGTGAAAGATCCTGTCGGCAAGAGCGCGGGCACCACCGCGCTCATCCGCACCATCGGCAACATCTACGACGGCACCAGCGGCCAGTACGATCCCGGCACCGACATCGTGTTCACGCCGCCGTATTCGTACGAACTCACGCCGGCCGCCGGTGTGCCCGCGCTCGTCTCTGCCCACGCCGGCAACACCGCCGGTGCGTTCTCCGTCACCCCGGAGCCGTCTGCTGCGATCACCATCACCGGCGCACCGGAAACGGTTTACCCGGGCGATACGATCACGCTCGCGTCGTCCACCACGGGCACGAGCTATCAATGGCGTTTCAATAATATCGAGATCGCCGGTGCCACCTCCGAGACCTTGGAAATCGCCAACATCCAAGGCTCGCAGATCGGCACCTACACGGTCGTCGTCGGCAACGCCGCGGGCAACTTCACCGTGAGCGCCCCCGTCACGCTGCAGGGAGGCGACGCGCCCATGATCATCGGCGATTCGGGCGGTCCCGCCACGGTCGTGAATGGACGCGAGATCACGCTCCGCGCTTCCGTGAGCGGCGACAAGGTGACTTATCAATGGCAACGCCTCGTCGATGGCGTGTGGGTCAACGTGGCCGACGGCCCGAACTTCAGTGGCGCCACCTCGGACGCATTGACGTTGCGCAACGTCACTTCGGCGCTGGCCGGCGAGTATCGTTTTGTTGCCAGCAATCCGTCCGGCTCGACGACGAGCAACGCGTACACGCTCGCCGTCACGGCTTCGCACTTCACGAATCCCACGGGCCTGGCCGTCGATTCCTTCGGCGATCTCTACGTGGCCGATGCCGCGTTGAACATCATCCGAAAAGTCTCCGCGGACGGCATCGCGCGTCTCCACGCCGGCCTGCCCAACACCGCGGGCGCCGTCGATGGCGCGCTCGGCAAAGGCACGCTCAACGCTCCGGGCAATCTCGCGATCGACGCCTTCGGCAATCTCTACGTGGCCGACGCCGGCAACGGCACCGTGCGCGCGATCGCTCGCGATGGCACGATCACCACGCTCGCCGGCGATCCCACGCAGCGCGGCTCCCGCGATGGTGTTGGCACCGCGGCGTTGTTTGCCTCGCCCAGCGGGCCGAGCTTCGACCGCACGAATGGCGTCACGTACATCGCCGACACCAACAACCACACGATTCGTCGCCTCACGCCGCAAGGCCTGCAGGCAGGCCTCTTCGCCGGCAATGTCGTCGCCACCATCAGCGGCGCCGCCGGCGTGAGCGGCGATACCGATGTGCTCGCGGTGACGCTGCCGTTGGAGCCTGGCACGACCAAGCCCGATGTCTCGCGCGCTCGCTACAACCACCCGGCCGCCGTGGCCTTTGCCGGCACGTTCCTCTACGTGGCCGACACCGGCAACAACACCATCCGCCGCATCAGCCTTGCCAGCGGTGACAACCAGTTCACCACCGCGACCCTCGCGGGTACGCCGGGCGTCACCGGCTCGGACGACGGCACCGGATTGGAAGCCTTGTTCAACAAGCCGCAGGCGATCGTCGCCGACGCATCGGGCGCCGTTCTCTACGTGGCCGATACCGGCAACAACGCCATCCGCCGCGTGACCTCGGCCGGCGTCGTGACCACGCTGGCGGGTCTCCCCGGCATCGCCGGCATGGCCGATGGCGACGGAGAAAACGCGTTGTTCAACCGCCCGACCGCCCTCGCGCTTGATGTGGAAGGCCGCACGCTCTACGTGGCCGACACCGGCAACGCCGCCATCCGCAAGATCGCGCTCTCCGGCGCCACCGCCACGGTGACCACGGTCGGCATCAGCGCCACCAACGACACGCTCCCGCCGCCCAATGGCGGAGCCGAACCGCCCGCGCCCTTCGAGCCTTCCGGCGACAGTGCCGGCAAAGGCGGCGGTGGAGCGCCTTCGGTCTGGTTCCTCGCGGCCATCGGCGCCCTTGCGCTGGTGCGCAACCTCCGCCAGCGCCGCGGCAACGCCTGATCTGTTCGAGTGATTATCGGCTGTTAACCTACCAACACCGACGGCTGGCCGCCTAAAAACGGCCAGCCGTTTTGTTTAGGTTTCTCCCATAAAAGAAGTGCGCGAGAGCGCCGGCCGCTGGCCGGCAATTTCCGAGGAGCCGGCGGGTCGCCGGCGCTCCGGGCGTTCGAACGCCGACGTCCACATCGGCGGGTTAATCATGCCTGCACTGTTTTGAAATCGCTACTTTGCCGCGCTCCCATACTCGTTTCCGGCAAGCGATGCGACGGGAACTTACCGTTCAGGAAAAACAGCTCATTGAAGCGGAATTCATCTTAAAAGAAACCGCTCGGGCAAAGCGGGGGCGCTTTTGCCGCAGGGTGTTTTGGATTGGGTTGATCGCGGGAAGCGTCTCGACGCTGCTTCCAAGAGTAGGTCTGTTAGGCCTATCCTCCGTGGCTCTTCGCTGGGTGTGGATCCTCGCCGTTATGATTTACACCGGTGGCGCGCTCCTTCCGCTCTCATTCAGCAAAAGTATCGACGCCCGCAGACTCTTGAATCCATGGGAAGAAGCACTGCGTAATTTATCCGACGGCCGGACATTGACAGAAGGAATCGCCTTGTTGGTCGGTCCGAGTATTCTCGGGATTGTCGTCCGTTCGGTGATCGTGATCGTGCTTTATGTGACTGGAAACCTTCCGACCTAGGTGCGAAAGCGGTATCGAAGCACCTGATAGGAGGGGCGCTTGGATGTTTTTTTAAGGGCTTCCATTCCCCTGCAAACCCTGCCTTGACAGCGGCGAGGGGGTACGGCCACCCTCTCGCTCTTTTTCGTCTTACTACTATGCAACCCACATTTCGCCCTCATCGCAAAAAGCGCGCCCGTCAGATCGGCTTCCGCGCCCGCAAGGCCACCAAAGGCGGCCGCAAGGTTCTCGCCGCCCGTCGCCGCAAGGGCCGCAAGCGTCTGACCGTCGTCTGAGACTTTGCGCCGCGTCTTTCGCTGCGCTGACTGTTCCCTTTCGCGTCATGCGCTTCCGCCCCGAGCAACACGTGCGGCGGCAAAGCGATTTCCGTGACGCGCGTGAAAAAGGCCGCCGCCTCGATTGTGGCGGCTTCACGCTTTGGTACTATCGCCGTCCGGCGGATGTTTCAGCCGCCGCGCCGGGCGCCCGGGGTGGGGACGTTGTTCCTGCGCCCGTGACCGGGCCTCGTTTGGGCGTGATCGCCTCCACCGCCGCCGTGGGCGGGGCCGTGCTCCGCAATCGTGCCAAACGCCGTTTGCGCGAGGTGTTTCGCCTGCATCAGCGATGCGTGCCGGCGGATTATGACGTGTTGCTGGTCGCGCGGCGTTCGCTCAATCGTCTGCCGTACGCGGCCATCGAGCGCGCGTTTGTCGAAACCTGCCGGCGTATTTTTCCCGAGCATTCGTGACTGCCCCTGACTCCACTTCCCGGAATTCGTTTCCCGCCGCGGCGGGACGCTGGGCGCTGGCTTTGCCGAAGCGCGGGGTGTTGCTGGCGATCGCGATTTATCAACGCACGCTTTCGCCGGTGTGGCCGGCCGTGTTTGGGCCGGCGTGCGGCTGCCGGTTTTATCCCACGTGTTCGCACTACGCGGCGCAGGCGGTGGCGCGTCATGGCGCGTTGATCGGTTCCTGGCTGGCGGTGGTGCGCGTGTTGAAATGTACGCCGTTGCATCCGGGCGGTGTGGACGAAGTGCCGCCGAAGCCCTTGCGTCGTCCGTCGTGCGCGCGCGTCGCGTCCTGATTTTTCCCGCTACATCCCTCTCCCTTTGCCTTCGTAATGGACAAAAAAAACACAATCCTTGGCGTCCTCTTCCTGATCGCCGCGGCCGCAGCTTTCTTCTACTCGGCTAAAAACACGCCGCCACCCGCGCCGGTTCCGGCCGCGCCGCAATCGACTTCGGGCGCGCCCGCTCCGGACGGCACCGTGCCGCCTCCACCGGCTTACACGACGCCCTCGGGCAACACGACGTTCGCGACGCTCGCCACGCAGAACGGCGAAGCGCGCATCGTCACGCTTGCGAATGATTACATCGAAGCGCGTCTCACCGATTTCGGCGGCGCGATCCGCGATGTGGCCCTCAAGAAATATCCCGCCACGAAAGGCAATCCCGAGCCGCTCGTGCTCAACGAGGTGCACGTCGATCCGATGCTCGCCTTCGCGCAGGAAAGTCTGCCCGGCCTCGGTCGCGGCACACGCTACGAAATCGTCTCGCAGACCGACACCGAAGTGGTGTTTCGCGCCGTGTGGGAAAACCGCGTCGAAGTGCGTCGCCGTTATGCGATCGTGCCGACGGGTGTGGAAGGGCAGGGCGATCCTTATCAGCTCCGACACGAGCTCACTTTCCGCAATCTCACCGAGCAGACCGTCGCGCTTCCGCACTTCCTTCTGAGCCTCGGCACGGCCGCGCCGACCGGTGAACACGATACCGGCATGCACCTTTCGACCGGCTACAATACCGGCAAGGACATCGAGTTCGTGAATCGCTCGAAGCTCGAAGGCGGCGGTTTCCTGAGCTGGTTTGGTTTTGGTTCGCGCGAACCGCTGCCGTACATCGATACGCCGGTGCCGCTCGTGTGGGCGTCGGTGGAAAACCAATTTTTTGCCGCGATCCTCACGCCCGATCAACCGGGTCGCGGGCTCACCACGCGCCGCGTGGAACTGCCGATTCAAACGGGTGTGCGTTATACGCCGATCGGTGTGACGGGTGCCGCGGGTTTTGATGTGCCCGCGCTCGCCCCGGGCGCGGAGACGACGCTCGGTTTCGATTTCTACACCGGTCCGAAAGAGTACGCGCGTCTCTCCAACGGCGATGTCTTCAAGCACGACCAGGACAAGGTCATGCAGTTCGGCTTCTTCAAATTCTTCAGCCAGCTGCTTCTCTCGATCATGTCCACCGTGCACAGCTGGGGTCCGAGCTGGGGCTGGTCGATCGTGATCACCACGCTCTTCCTCAAGATCGTCTTCCTGCCGCTCACGATCTCCGCATCGAAGTCGGCCAAGCGCATGCAGAAAATCCAGCCGCAGATGCAGGCGCTGCGCGAGAAGTATAAAGACAACCCGCAGAAGATGCAGCAGGCCACGATGGCGCTCTTCAAGGAAGCGCGCGTGAATCCGCTCGGCGGTTGTTTCCCGATCCTCATCACGATCCCGTTCTTCATCGGTTTCTTCCAGATGTTGAACAGCACCGCGGAGCTGCGTTTTGCGGAGTTCCTGTGGGCGTCCGACCTCTCGCGTCCCGACACCGTCGCGCGCATCGCCGGTTTCCCGATCAACATCATGCCGCTGCTGATGGGCGCCACGATGATCATCCAGATGCGTCTCACGCCGCAGCCTTCGGTCGATAACGCGCAGGCGAAGATGTTTAAGTTCATGCCGTACATCTTCATGATCTTCTGCTACAACTTCTCGTGCGCGCTCTCGCTCTACTCGACGGTCAACGGCCTGTTCACCATCGGTCAGCAGCTCATCATCAACCGCATGAAGGATGACGCTCCCGTTGCCACCGGTTCCGCTCCCAAGGGCGGCCGCGGCATGAAGAACGTCACGCCGAAGAAGTAAGCCCGCTGCGCTCCGCGCGCATGGCGCGCGGAGAAGTGCCAAGTACGAAGGTCCAAGTGCCAAGTACGAAGGTCCAAGTGCCAAGTACGAAGGTCCAAGTGCCAAGTACGAAGGTCCAAGTGCCGGGTGTGAATCCGTCAAGCGGCAGGCACGCGTGAGGACAATGCTCCGCATTGTCCTCTCTGGATGAGGGCCGATCCGCCCTGCCATTTCCGCTTACGACTCCATTCGCACCGTTCCGGGCAGCCAGCCCGCGAACGATGTGCAGGCCCTTGGAACTTGGAACTTAGCTCTTGGAACTTGGTGCTTGGTTCCTTTCTTCATCTCTCATGGCCGGGCATAATAAGTGGTCCAAAGTTAAACGCCTCAAAGCCGTCACCGACGCTCGCAAGGGCAAGGTCTTCTCGCGCCTCTCGCGCGACATCACACTCGCCGCCAAAGCCGGCGGGGGCGACCCGAATGCCAACGCGCGTTTGCGCACGTTGTTGCTCAAGGCCCGCGAAGCCAACATGCCCGTCGATAATGTCGACCGCGCGATCAAGAAGGGCACGGGCGAACTCCCGGGCGTGATTTTTGAAGAAGCCACCTACGAGGGTTACGGCCCGGGCGGCGTCGCGTTTGTGGTGAAGGCCACGACCGACAACAAGCAGCGCACCTCGCAGGATGTGCGCGCGATCTTCACGCGGCACGGCGGCAATCTCGCCGGCAGCGGCGCGGTGTCGTTTCAGTTTTTGCACGCGGGTCAGTTTCTGATCGCGAAAGACAAGACCACGGAAGACCGCCTCCTCGAGGTCGCGCTCGATGCCGGCGCGGACGACGTGATCACGAGCGACGATGGATTTGAGGTGCGTTGCCCGATCTCGGCGTTCGACAAAGTCGCGCATGCGCTCGAGCACGCGGGCATCCCGACCGACAGCGCGGAAATCGCGTACATCCCGACGACGTTTGTCCCCGTGACCGATGTCGGCGTCGCGAAGACGCTCCTTACTTTGCACGAGCTGCTCGAAGGTCACGACGATGTGCAGCAGGTGTTTTCCAACGAAGAAATGGACGACGCCATCAGCGCCGCCGCGAATGGCTGAGGCTCCGCGACGGCCGCACACGCATCTAGCTCCGATTTTTCTCCGTGCGCTCCGCCCCGCGCTGGTGCAAACCCGATCCACGCCATGAACGACGCTGACACGATCGACCTGCAAGCCCGCCTCGAGCCGGGCGAAGTCGGGCTGGTCGAGGCCCGCGATTTCGTTTCCACCGAGACCTTTCTTTTCGAAAGCGGCCAGTCGCTGCCGGGCTTCACGCTGCGTTACGAAACGTACGGACATCTCAACGCCGCGCGCGATAATGTCGTGCTCATCTGCCACGCTCTCAGCGGCGATCACCACTGCGCAGGCATCCACGCGCTCACCGATCGCAAACCGGGTTGGTGGAACAATCTCATCGGCCCGGGCAAGGCCGTGGATACAAACCGGTTTTTTGTTCTCTGCTCCAACTGCCTCGGCGGTTGCCAGGGCTCGACCGGACCGTCGTCGATCAATCCCGCCACGGGTCGCCCGTATGGGATCACGTTTCCGTTCGTCACGGTGCGCGACATGGTTCGCGCGCAGAAACGTCTGCTCGATTCGCTCGGCATTCCGTCGCTCTACGCGGTGATCGGCGGCTCGATGGGTGGCATGCAGGTACTGCAATGGGGCATCGAATATCCGTCGTATGTTCGCCGCATGCTCGCGATGGCGACCACGGCGCGCGAGAGCGCGCAAGGCATCGGCTTCAACGAAGTCGGACGCCAGGCGATCATGCAGGACCCGGAGTGGAATCACGGCGATTATCCGCGCAACGGCGGTCCGCGCACGGGTCTCGCGATCGCGCGCATGATGGCGCACATCACATACGTCTCCGATGCGAGCATGGATCGGAAATTTGGGCGGCGCCGCAAAAGCGTCGCTGAAAACGCCGCCTACAGTTTCGACGTGCAATTCGAGGTCGAGAGCTACCTGCGTTATCAGGGCGAGTCGTTTATCAACCGCTTCGACGCCAACTCGTATCTCTACATCACGCGCGCGATCGATCACTTCGATCTGGCCGCCGCGTACGGCTCGCTCGAAAAAGCCTTCGCCGCGGTCGAAGCCGAGACGCTCGTGGTCGGTTTCACGAGCGACTGGTTGTTCCCGCCGCAACAAAACCGCGACATCGCCCTCGCGCTGCTGCGCGCCGGCAAACGCGCCAGCTACGCGGAACTCGACACCGATCTGGGCCACGATTCGTTCCTCCTCGAGTCCGAACAACTCTACGCGCTCGTGCGCGGTTTCCTGCGCTGAGTACGACATAGGTGCGTTCCTGCGCACCGCCCTGTTTGTTTGCTCAACAGTGAGCGCAAGACCCCGCTCGCCGCCCCTTCGTCTGTTTTCCGTTTTCTTCCCAATTATGAAACGTACCCCTGCCTGGCTGAAATCTCTCCTCGTCGTTGCCGCCGGCCTCGCGCTTTTGCCGTCGGCGTTCGCCTCGAAAGAAAACCCCGTCATCGGCCTTTCGCTCGATACGCTCAAAGAGGAGCGCTGGCAGCGCGACCGCGATACGTTCGTCAAACGCGCCGAAGAACTCGGCGCGAAGGTCATCGTCCAATCCGCGAACAGCGACGACGCCCGTCAGACGCGCGATGTCGAGTCGCTCATCAGCCGCGGCGTCGATGTGCTCGTGATCGTGCCGCACAATGGCGCCGCCATGACGCGTGCCGTGCGCTCCGCGAATCAGGAGAAGATTCCCGTCATTTCCTACGACCGCCTCATCCTCAACTCGCGCGTCGATTATTACCTCACGTTCGACAACGTGAAAGTCGGCGAAGCGCAGGCGCAGTATGTCGTCGATCGTCTGCCGAAGGATCGCACCGCACGCATCGTCCGCATTTACGGCGCGCCGACCGACAACAACGCGCGCATGTTTAAGCAAGGTCAGGACAACATCCTCGAACCGCTCATCAAGGCGGGGAAAATCGAAGTCGTTTTTGAGGATTGGGCGCTCGATTGGAAACCCGATGTCGCCAAGCGCATCATGAACGCCGCCATCACCAAGGCCGGCCGCGACATCGATGCGGTGGTCGTCACCAACGACGGCACCGCGGGCGGCGCGATCCAGGCGCTGCGTGAAGAAGGTCTCGCGGGCAAAGTCATCGTCACCGGTCAGGACGCCGATCTCGCCGCGTGTCAGCGCATCCAGGGCGGCACGCAATCGATGACCGTTTATAAGCCGCTCAAAAACCTCGCGGCCCGCGCCGCCGAAGTCGCCGTCGCCGTCGCGCGTGGTGAAAAAGTGGATACACAGGAAACGGTCGATAACGGCGCGATGAAAGTCCCCTCGATCTTCGAAAAGGTCATCGCCGTCGATAAGGACAATCTGCACGCCACCGTGGTCGCCGACGGCTTCCACACCGCCGAGTCGCTGAAGTGAATTTTTGAACCACGGAGACACAGAGATCACAGAGGCAGAATCCGTTTCTCTGTGTCCTCTGTGTCTCCGTGGTTCAATTTAGTCTGAGACCATGCTTCTCGAGACGCGCAACCTCACCAAACGTTTTCCCGGCGTCGTCGCGCTGCGCGATGTGAGCTTTGGTCTGGCGGCGGGCGAGATCCACGCGCTCTGCGGCGAAAACGGTGCGGGCAAATCGACGCTCATCAAGCTGCTCTCGGGCATTCATCCGCATGGCAGCTACGAGGGCGAACTGCGCGTGGACGGAAAAGTCGCGGAGTTTAAGAGCATTCGCGATTCGGAAGCCGAAGGCATCGCGGTCATCACTCAGGAGTTTGCGCTCGTCGATGAACTGACGGTCGCGGAAAACATTTTTCTCGGACGCGAACCGCGCCGCGGTCTGCGCATCGACTGGCACACGATGCATCGCCGCGCGACCGAGTTGCTGGCGGATTTTGGCCTGCCGATTTCTCCCGACACAGCGGTGGGCGAACTGGGTGTCGGCCACAAACAACTCGTCGAGATCGTGCGCGCGATGGACAAAAAATCGCGCGTGCTCGTGCTCGACGAACCGACCGCCGCGCTCACCGAGCAGGAAGTCGCGGTGTTGCTCGATCATCTGCGACGTCTGCGGGCACAAGGCACCGCGTGCATCTACATCTCGCACAAACTCGATGAAGTGTTCGCGGTGTGCGACCGGATCACCGTGCTGCGCGACGGCGCGAGCATCGCGACGCTCGCCGCGCGCGAAACGGCGATTCCGCAGGTGATCAAACTCATGGTCGGTCGCGAAATCACCGAGCTGTTTCCGCGCAAAGCCACCGAGATCGCGCCGACCGCCGCGCCGGTGTTGTCGGTGCGAGGCTTGAACGTGGCGCCCGCTCGCGGTCAACCGGCGTTCTTGCGCGATATCAGTTTCGACCTGCGCCCGGGCGAAGTGCTCGGCTTCGGCGGCTTGATGGGGGCGGGGCGCACGGAGTTGTTGATGCATCTTTTCGGTGCGTGGGGCACGCGACTCGCGGGCGACGTGACGTTGCGCGGCGAAGCCTACGCGAAACCGCAACCGCGTGAATCGATCCAGCGCGGCCTCGTGCTCGTGAGCGAGGATCGGCGTCGCTACGGTTTGGTCCTCGGGCAGGACATCGGGTTTAATTTTTCGCTTTCGAGCCTGAAGTGCTTCCGTCGTTTCGGCGGTCGCATCGACGCGCCGGCCGAGCAAGTGCGCAATCAGCACTTCTTCGATTCGCTGCGCGTGAAAGCGCCGGGCCAGCATGCGCGCGTGGGCGGACTTTCGGGCGGCAATCAACAGAAGGTCGTGATCGGCAAAGCGCTCATGACGGAGCCGACCATCGTGATGCTCGATGAGCCGACGCGCGGCATCGATGTCGGTGCGAAGCTCGAAGTGTACGAGTTGATCAATCGACTCACGGCGGAGGGCAAAGCGGTGATTTTGGTTTCGAGCGAACTGCCCGAGCTGATGGGCATGAGCGATCGCATCCTCATGCTGCACGAAGGCCGCGTCGGCGGCGTGTTTACGCGCGCCGAATTCACGCAAGAGCGATTGCTCGCGGCGGCGATGGGCAAGACGGAGGCGGCTGCATGAGTCGGGCGTTGTGGTCGGATCCATTTCTCGCGCGCCGGGAGTGCGCGCTTCTCGTTTTATGAACGCACGCGTCCTGCTTAAATCCCTCTCGATGCCGCTCGCGCTGGCGCTGATCGTGGCGTTTTTCGCGTTGCGCGAACCGGCGTTTCTCGGAGCGCGCAATCTCACGCAACTGCTCATCGAGTTCGCCATCGTGGGCACGCTCGCGCTCGGCATGTTCATGATTCTGCTCACGGGGCAGATCGATCTTTCAGTGGGCAGCGGCGTCGGCCTGATCGGCGGCATTTCGGCCGTCTTGATTTTTCATCACGGCTGGTCCGCGCCGGCGGCGATGGGCGCGGGACTCGCGGCGGCGATCGTGTTGTGGGCGCTCATGGGCACGTTGATCGTGCGGGAGCGCATACCGTCGTTTATCATCACGCTCGGCGGATTGCTGATTTTTAAGGGACTTTTCTGGAAAGTGATCGAGAGCTCCACGGTGCCGGTGGCGCGTGGCGACGAAGACAATCTGCTGTCGGTGCTCACGACGTATTATCTGCCGGACAACGGCGGTCTCGGACTCGCGGCGGCGATCGCGCTCGTGCTCGGCTGGCTCGCGTGGCGCGCGCGTTCGGCGCGGATGGCGCACAACTTGCCGGTGCGATCGGCGGGCGTCGAAGTCGGCGTTTGGCTGGCGAAAGCCGCGGCGATCGTGGGACTCGTGCTGGTGTGTAATGATTTTCGCGGTGTGCCGCTTTCGTTGCTGATCCTCGCGGCGACGGCGGCGGTGGTTTTTTATCTGACAAAACACACGCCGTTCGGGCGCTACCTGTACGCGATCGGCGGCAACGAAGAAGCGGCGGTGCTTTCGGGCATCGCGGTGAATCGCGTGATGATCGGCGCGTACGTGCTGATGGGCGTGACGGTGGCGATCACGGGTTTCATGATGACGGCGTATTCCGGTGCCTCGACGACGACCGTGGGCGAACTGATGGAGCTCGATGCGATCGCGGCATGCGTCATCGGCGGCACGGCGCTCAAAGGCGGACGCGGCACGGTTTGGGGTGTGTTGTTTGGCGCGCTCATCATGACGGCACTGCTCAACGGCATGACGCTGATGGCTGTGGAACCCGAGTTGAAGATGGTCGCGCGCGGCGCGGTGCTCGTGCTCGCCGTGTGGCTCGACGTGCGCCTTTCGCGTCGCTGAGCCGAAGGCCACGGAAAAGCATCGATGGTCAAACGCTTGCTTCGCGGGGAAGCATGCGCGTAATCCGCACCTGATCTTCGATGCAAAAAACTGCCGTCAAACGTTCTGTGGACATGCAGATCATCGCGGACTGGGTCGCGCCCGGTTCGCGCGTGCTGGATCTTGGCTGCGGGCGCGGAGTGCTGCTGGAAGCGCTCGTGCAGCAGAAGGAAGTCTTCGCGGTCGGCGTGGATTTGGAGTTCGAAAAAATCTCCGCGTGTGTGCGCCGCGGCATCACCGCGTATCAGGGCGACATGATGGAGTTCATGCGTTCGTTTCCCGACGGACACTTCGATCGCGTGATTTGCTCGCGCACGCTCGAAGAAGTTTCGGATCCGGCGGCGGTGATCGCGGAAGCGCTGCGCGTGGCTTCGGCGGTGACGGTGGGTTTCGTGAACTACGCTTACTGGAAAAACCGCATCGATGCATTTCTGCACGGACGCAAACCGCGCAACGAAGTGTTCACCACGAGCTGGCATGAAAGTCGTCCGGCGAATCCCGTGAGCATCGTCGATTTCGAAGCGTTTTGCGCGGCCAAACACATCCGCATCGCGCGGCGTGCGTTGTTGCGCGGCGATTGGAAAACGCCCTGCGTTTTCCGGCCGAATCTCTTCGCCGGCTATGCGTTGTACGATCTGGTGCGCTGACGCGAAAATCCCGCGTGCCGGTAGGGACGTTGCGGAGCAACGTCCGTGTTTGGGCCGGAAGCCGCACAAAATTTCCGATGGAGGCGCGGTGCCCCACCGCGCTGGATCGTCTCAAGCCTGCAACGTTCAAGCCCGCAAGCCTCGCGGTCTTCGGGCTTTCGCGGTCAGCGACGCGAAGCGCGGTGAGGGCACCGCGCCTCCATCCAAGCCAACGCGAAACCGAGCGGTGGCGCTTGAAACAAAGTTGGCGGGGATTTTCTCCAGAAAACGTCGGCGGCGGACGACACGGAGGTCGTCCCTCCAGCAAAGAGGCCCTGAGCTTGGGCTCGGGCCGGCTCGTGGCCGGCGTCAGCGCGCGAAGATCTCCGCTTTCAGCGCGTGCTCCTTTTCCAGGCTTCCGCACACGAGCTCGCAGAGCTGGAAAATCGACGGATCGGCGATGGCGTAGAAGACTTGGAGCCCTTCCTTCCTGCGCGAAAGCAGGCCGCCTTCGGTGAGCGTTTGCAGGTGGCGCGAGACATTGGCCTGCGTGCCGCCGGTGCGCTCGACCAGCAGGTTGACGGGCTTTTCGCCGTCGAAGAGCGCGTGCAGCAGGCGCAGCCGCATCGGCTCCGCCAGCAGTGCGAAACGGCGGGCGATCAGGACGAGGGCTTCCTCGGAGAGCGGGCGGGCTTTCTTGGCCATATGCCTCAATGAACAGGCGCTTGACATTAGTTCAACTATATGAGTATATGCGCATATAAATTAAAAATTGTCCATCATGAAATCCGAATCCCTCATCCGCATCCTCGCCGGCGGCTTTGTCCTCCTCGGAACCGCGCTCGCTCATTTCGCCAGCCCGTGGTGGCTGCTGCTCCCCGTCTTTGTGGGGCTCAACCTCATCCAGTCGGCCTTCACCGGTTTCTGCCCGGCCGAAGTGATCTTCCGGAAGCTCGGCTGGAGCCGCGATCCCGGCGGCGCCTGCCGGCGTTGATGCGCGGCCGGCGCGGGAATGTCTCGTCAACCTCGTCTCCGTCCCTTCCCGGAGAAACAGCCTCGGATTTTTCACCCATGAAACCTTTGTCCGCCTTCCTTCTTTTAACCGGCGCGCTCGCGTCCCTGCTGTCGGGCTGCTCGCGTGCCGATGCGGAAAAACGAGCCGGTCTCCCGCCGACGCCCGTGGTCGTGGCGGCTGTCGTCGAACGCACGGAGCCGCGCATCGTTTCGATCCCGGGCGAAACGCGCGCGGCCGAGCGTGCGTTGCTGGCGGCGAAGATCGCGGGCGGCGTGCAGGAGATTTCCGTGAAGCTCGGGCAGACGGTGCGCGCGGGGGAGGTTCTCATCCGGCTTTCCGCGCCGGAATATGTCGCACAGGCCGAGCGGGCGCGCACCGACCTGGCTCAGGCGGAACGCGAGCTCGGCCGCGATCGCCAGCTCCTCGCGGCCCGTGTCGCGGCGGACGATACGGTGCGATCCGGCGAAGAACGGGTGCGCGCGGCGCGGGCGTCGGTCGCGGAGGCCGAGGCGATGCTCGCGTACACGGAGATCCGGGCGCCTTTCGACGGGCGCGTCGCCGTCCGGCAGGCGGGGCTCGGCGATCTCGTGCTGCCCGGGCAGCCGTTGCTGGCGCTCGATCTCGCCGGGCCACTCGAGGTGCTCACGCCCGTCCCCGCCTCGCTGGCCGGAGCGCTTTCGCCGGGAACAACCGTTCGCGTGCGAAACGGCTCCGAGGTCGCCGAGGCCGTGGTCTCGGAAATCGCCGCCGCGGCCGATGCGGCCACGCGCAGCATCGCGGCCGTGCTCACGCTCGCGGGCGAAACCGGCTGGCCGGCCGGCCAGTTCGTCGCCGTCGAGCTGCCGGCCGGGGAGGAAACGCGTCGCCTCGTGCCGGCCTCCGCCGTCCGGCCGTTCGGCCAGGTGGAGAGCGTTCTGGTTGTATCCAATAATCGACTACAGCTGAGGCTGGTCCGGACCGGCCGTGCCGCGGGCGAATGGGTCGAGATACTCGCGGGCGTGGAGCCGGGCGAGCGGGTCGTGGCCGCTCCCGCCGCCACGCTGCGCGACGGGCAGCCGGTGGAGGTGTCGCCATGAGCACGCCGGATTCGGCCCCGCCCTCCGGCTTCGCGGGGAGGCTGGCGGCGATTTTCATTCATTCGAAGCTGACCGTGCTGGTGGTCGCGCTGTCCGTCCTGCTCGGTATTTTCGCGGTGCTCCAGCTTCCGCGCGAAGAGGAGCCGCAGATCAAGGTGCCGATGATCGACGTGCTGGCTTCGCTGCCGGGCGGCTCGGCAGAGGAGGTGGAAAATCTCGTCACGCGTCCGCTTGAAAAACTGCTGTGGGAAATCCCGGGGGTGGAATACCTCTACTCCACCTCGAGTCCCGGCGGCAGCCTGATCGTGGTGCGCTACGAGGTCGGGACCGACATCGAGGCGGCGCTCGTCCGCCTCAATCAACGGCTGCACGCCCAGCTCGACCGGCTGCCGGCCGGTGTGGCGCCGCCGCTCGTGAAACCGCGCACGATCGACGACGTGCCGGTGCTCGCGCTCACGCTGCACAGCGCCGTGCGGGATGCGTCTGCCCTGCGCGAGCTCGCGGCGCAGTTGGAGGAGGAAATCAAATCGCTGCCGCAGGTCGCCGAGACGACGCTCATCGGCGGCCAGAGCCGCGCGGTGCGCGTGCAGCTCGACCCAGCGGCGCTCGCCTCGCGCGGGCTCGATGCGGCGCAGGTCGTCGCTTCGTTGCAACAGGCCAATCGCCACGGGCAGGCCGGTTCGCGTCCGTTCGCCGGGCGGGAAGTGCTGATCGAGGCGGGTGGGTTTTTGCGCGACGCCCGCGAGATCGAGTCGCTCGTGATCGGCGCGACCGGGGCGCGGCCGGTTTATCTGCGCGATGTGGCTGCGGTCGTCGATGGACCGGAGGAGGCGGTGAATTATGTCCTCCATGCCGCGGGCGGCCTCGACGGCGGCGTGGAAGCGGCCGTGACTATCAGCCTCGCGAAGCGGCCGGGCGCGAATGCGATCAGGGTCGTCAACGAGGTGCTCGCCAAGGTGGATTCGCTGCGCGGACGCCTGATCCCGGCCGATGTCGCCGTCGCGGTGACGCGCGATTACGGCCACACGGCGGCGGAGAAGAGCAACGAGCTTCTGCTGCACATGGGCATCGCGGTTTTCGGCGTCGCCGTGCTCATCCTGTTGTTTCTCGGCTGGCGCGAATCGCTCGTGGTCATGCTGGCGATCCCGACGACGCTCGCGCTGACGCTGCTGGTTTTTTACCTCTACGGCTACACGCTCAATCGCATCACGCTCTTCGCGCTGATCTTCTCCATCGGCATACTGGTGGATGATGCGATCGTGGTGGTGGAAAACATCGTGCGCCATGCGCGCCTGCCCGGTGCGAAGGGGAGGGCGTTTTCGGAGATTGCGGTCGAGGCGGTAGCCGAGGTGGGCAACCCGACGATCCTCGCGACGTGGGCGGTGATCGCGGCGATCCTGCCGATGGCTTTTGTCGGCGGCTTGATGGGCCCCTACATGCGGCCGATCCCGATCGGGGCGACCGCGGCGATGGTGTTTTCGCTGCTGGTCGCGTTCACCGTCACGCCGTGGGCGGCGGTGCGCGTGCTGCGGCGTCATCTGGCGGCGCCGGTCCAGGCAGGCGCGGCGCCGGTCGATCACGATCATGCGCCCGACGATTTTCTCACGCGGCTTTATTTTCGGGTGATGCGTCCGCTGCTCGGCTCGGCGCGGTGGCGCGGAGCGTTTCTCGGAGGCATCGTCGCGTTGCTGGCGTTGTCGGTCGCGCTGGTGCCGCTCGGCGCGGTGAAGGTGAAAATGCTGCCCTTCGACAACAAGTCGGAGTTCCAGCTCGTGTTGAACACCGACGAAGGCACCACGCTGGAACAGACGGCGCGCATCGCCCGCGAGATGGCCGACGCCGTGCGCGCCGAGCCGGAAGTGCGCGATGTGCAGATCTACGCAGGCACGGCCGCGCCCTTCAATTTCAACGGGCTGGTCCGCCACTCGTTCATGCGGCGCGGTCCGAATGTCGCCGACGTGCAGGTCAACCTCGTCGGCAAAGGTGAACGTTCCGACCAGAGCCACGCTATCGCCAAGCGCATCCGCCCGAAGGTCGCCGCCATCGCGGCGCGCCACGGAGCGGCGGTTGCTGTATCGGAAGTGCCGCCGGGGCCGCCGGTGTTGCAGACGCTCGTCGCGGAGATTTACGGGCCCGACGAAACCGCGCGGCAGGCGCTCGCGCGCGAGGTGCGCGCGATCATGGAGCGCACCGCCGGCGTGGTGGATGTCGACTGGTATCTCGAGGCGGAACAACCGAAGGTCCGCTACGCGATCGACCGCCAGAAAGCCGCGCTCCACGGCATCGGCGAGGCGGCCATCGCGCAGACGATCGAGCTGGCCGCGCAGGGATGGCGTATCGACATTTTACATACAGAGGCCGGCCGCGAGCCGGTGCCGCTGGTCGTCGAGCTGCCGCAGGCGGCGCGATCCTCTCCGGAGGATCTGCTGGCGCTGCGCGTGCGCCCGGACCGCGATCCGCAGGCGCCGCTCGTGCCGCTGGGCGAGCTCGTGCGCATCGAGCGCACGACCGGCGAGCGCAGCCGTTACCACAAGAACTTGAAGCCGGTGACCTATGTGACCGCTGACGTGGCGGGCGAGGTGGAGAGCCCGGCGTACGCGCTTTTCGCCATGAACCGCGAACTGGCGAAGCTCGATGCGCGCGACTTCGGCGGCGCGTCCGCGAAGCTGCCGGTTTATCATCTCAACCAGCCGGTGGACGATCGCTCGCCCGCGCTGAAATGGGATGGCGAGTGGCACATCACGCTCGAGGTGTTTCGCGATCTCGGGCTGGCCTTCGCGGCGGTGCTCGCGCTGATCGCGATGCTGATGGTCGGCTGGTTTCGCAGCTACGTGACGCCGCTCGTGGTGATGGCGGCGATCCCGTTTTCGCTCATCGGCATCCTCCCGGCGCATTGGGCGCTCGGGGCATTTTTCACGGCCACCTCGATGATCGGTTTCATGGCGGGCGCGGGCATCGTGGTGAGAAACTCGATCATCCTCGTGGACTTCATTGAGCTGCGGCGTTCGCACGGCCTGCCGTTGCACGAGGCGGTGATCGAGGCGGGCGCGGTGCGTTTTCGCCCGATGCTGCTCACGGCGCTCGCGGTTGTGGTCGGCGCGAGCGTGATCTTGGCCGATCCGATTTTCCAGGGGCTCGCCATCAGCCTGATGTTTGGCGAAATCGCCTCGCTGCTCATCAGCCGCCTCGCCGTGCCGGTGCTCTACTTCATGGCGGTGCGGCGCGAGCGGAAATCGTTGTCATGAAAATCCTGATACTTGTCCTCGGCGCGGCGCTGGCCGGCTGGCTGTTCATGCGTTCGCGTCCGACGGCCGGACTCACGCCGGCGGAGATCGCGCGGCGCGTGGCGGCGGGCGAGGCGATCCTGATCGACGTGCGCGAGCCGGACGAATGGGCGTCGGGCGTGGCCGCTCCGGCGCGGCTGCTGCCGCTGAGCGATCTGCGCGGCGGGCGCCGGCAGTGGCAGGCGGTGCTGGAGAAAAACCGCGACAAGGAGCTGATCTTTTATTGTCGCTCGGGGAACCGTTCGGGACAGGCGGCCGCGTTGCTGGCAGGCGAAGGTTTCCGCACCGCCAACGGCGGTTCGTTTGCGCGCTGGCGAAACGCCGGCCAGCCGGTGCGCGATCCGTGAAGGCGGGCGGCGGTTTCCCCATGGTGGAGACGATGCCGGCCGCGAAGCTTGTCATGGCCGTGGACCGGCCATGGAATGCCCGCATGAGCACGTCCGATCCCTGCGCCTCGAACTGGCCCTGCTGGCATGATTGCCGGCACGCCGAGCCGCTGCCAGCCGACGGCTGGGTGTGGTGCTCGCGCGACGCGAAGGCGCCGAGGCATCGCACGGTCAGGCTGGCGCGGGAATGCCGCTGGTTTTCGGCGCGGGCGGTGGTGAAGGCGCCGGATCTTCTGACGCGGGCGGCGGAGGGATGCTGAGCCCGCAAGCGGACGGGCCGGGGGAGGGTGCCGGACGATGAAAATTTGAGTTCGGCACCGGGCGGGCGCTGCGTTTTGTTGGGCGGCCATGTCCGACGTCTTCGATTCACCGCTGATTCCCGCCGGGTTGCGTGAGGCGCTGCGTTTCTCTCCTGGCAATGTGCCGCTGCTCGTGCATGCGGGCGACGCGGTGCTCAAGGTCGGCGGTCTCGCGGAGGCCGAGGCGTTGTTCAAACGCGCGCTCTCGATCGATGGCGGCGACGTTTTTCCAGCAGGGCTCGGACAACCTCGCGCTGGTGCTGGTGGAATCGATCACGAAGACGGCGGCCGCCCCGGCGCGCGCGCTGGCGCTTCACGCCCGGCTGGCGCTCAAGGCCGGCGAACCGCGGCTGGCGGCGCAGCTTTTCTCGCGTATCCGTGAATCGGATACGTCATTCTCTGCCCCCGAGCTCGAGCAGGCGCTGGGAAATTATCTGCCGAGGCGGCCCTCGCCGTCGCTGCCGCCCAAGGCGATCCCGCCCCCCGCCGGGAGAGGCGGCGGCGGATCCGTTTTCATCGGAAAATGACCACGCCGGAGACGAGGCGCAGCGGCTGCCCGCGGGAGACCTGCCGGACGACGCGGCGGCGGAGCTGGAGAAGCCGGGGCTGACCTTCGATGACGTGGGCGGCATGGAGCGGGTGAAGGAGGAGATCCGCATGAAGATCATCCTTCCGCTGAAGCAGCCGGAGCTGTTCAAGGCGTACGGCAAGAAGGCCGGAGGCGGGATCCTGCTCTACGGGCCGCCGGGTTGCGGCAAGACGTTCCTGGCGCGGGCGACGGCCGGCGAGGTCAACGCCGGCTTCCTCGCCGTCGGCATCAGCGACGTGCTCGACATGTGGATCGGCCAGAGCGAAAAAAACCTGCACGCGCTCTTCGAGCAGGCGCGCACGCACCGGCCCTGCGTTTTGTTTTTCGACGAAGTGGATGCGCTCGGCGCGAACCGCACCGACATGCTCAAGAGCGGCGGCCGGCAGATGATCAACCAGTTGCTCTCGGAGCTGGACGGCGTGAACGCGTCGAACGAAGGTGTGCTCGTCCTCGCGGCGACCAATGCGCCGTGGCATCTAGATCCGGCGTTTCGCCGGCCGGGGCGTTTCGACCGCATCATCTTCGTGCCGCCGCCCGATGCGCCGGCGCGCGCGGCGATCCTGCGGCTGATGCTGCGCGGCAAGCCGGTCGAGACGGTGGATTTCGACGCGGTTGCCAGGAAGACCGAAGGCTTTTCCGGCGCGGATTTGAAGGCCGTGGTCGATCTCGCGGTGGAGGCGAAGCTCGCCGAGGCGATGAAGACCGGCAAAATCGCGCCGATCGGCGGCCGGGATCTGCTGGAGGCGGCGAAACGGCACAAGCCGACGGTGCGCGACTGGTTCGACACGGCGCGCAACTACGCGCTCTACGCGAACCAGAGCGGTCTGTACGACGACATCCTCGCGCATCTGAAGATATCCAAATGAGTCATCGCCTCGATCGTGCGCAGTTGTTGTTGCAGCAGTCTCGTCCCGCCGACGCCGAACGCGAAGCCATGCTCGCGCCCGCCGAGGATCCCGATTCGCCGCGCGGGCATGCGTACCTCGCGCTGAGCCGCATCGATCAGCAAAAAAACGCCGGTGCGCTGGAGGCCGCGGAGCGCGCGGTCGCATTGTCGCCCGCCGATCCGTTCAGCCATCACATCCTCGCGGTGGTGCTGCACCGGCTCGATCGCGGGAAGGCGCCGCTGGCGGCGATCGAGGAGGCGATCCGGCTCGATCCGGAGAACGAGGCGCATTTCGCGGTGCTGGCGGGCATCCGGCTCGGCCTGCGCGACTGGAAGGCGGCGCTCGCGGCCGCGGAGAGGGGGCTCGCGCTCAATCCCGAGGATGTGCAATGCGCGAATCTCCGCTCGATGGCGCTGGTGCGGCTCGGGCGGAAGGAGGAGGCGATGGAGACGGTCGATTTCGCGGTGGAGCGCGCGCCGGAAAACGCGTGGTCGCACGCGAACCAGGGGTGGAACTTTCTCCACCGGAACGACCCGAAGCGCGCGCAGGGGCATTTTCGCGAAGCGCTGCGCCTGGAGCCCGACATGGAGTGCGCGCGGCAGGGCATGCTCGAGGCGCTCAAGGCGCGGAACTCGGTTTATCGCGGCATGCTGGCGTATTTCCTGTGGATGGGCCGGCAGAGCGCGAAGCTGCAATGGGCGTTCGTGATCGGCACGTATTTGATTTCCCGATACATCGGAGGGCTGACGCCGGACGATCGCGGCCTGGGTTGGGCGACGTGGCCGGTGGTGATCGGGTTTTATCTCTTTATCTATCTCTCTTGGACGGCGGCGCCGATGTTCAACCTGCTGCTGCACTTCGACCGGTTCGGCCGGCTGGTGCTTTCGCGCGACGAGCGGCGGGCCACGAATTGGTTCGGGGCGTGCGTGTTGTTGATCGCGGCCTCGTGCGTGTGGTGGGCGGCGGGCAACGAGCTGGGCGTTTTTGGCGCGATCGCGAGCGCGATGCTTTCGGTGTGCGTGGCGGTCACGTTTTACCGGACGGGGAGAAAGCGCGTCGGTTTTGGCGTCGCGACGGCGGTGCTGGCGGCGATCGCGCTGGGCGGCTTCGTGCTGCTGCTGCGCGGAGACGACGCCAGCAGGCGCTCGGCGCGGATGAGGCACACACAGTTGGAGCCGTCCTGCGTTTCGAGCCATTGCGGCCGCAGCGATTTGAACTCCTTGTTCATCGCGCGCTGCAACTCGCCGACTTCGATCACGACGATGCCGTGCGGTTGAAGGTGCTCGCGAGCTTGCACGAGGAGACGGCGGATGATGTCGAGACCGTCTTTGCCGCCATCGAGCGCCATGCGGGGTTCCTTCTGAAATTCGACGGGCAGGTTGTCGCAGATGTCGCTCGGTTCGTACGGCGGATTGCTGAGAATGACGTCGTATTTGACGGGCGCGACCGAGGCGAAGACATCGCTGCGATGAAGCGTGACGCGGCGCGCGAGCTTGTGCGCTTTGACGTTGATCGCGGCGACTTCGAGCGCGGCGGGCGAGAGATCGATAGCGTCGATTTTTGCCTGCGGGAACTCGTGCGCGAGCAGGATCGCAAGACAGCCTGAACCGGTGCAGACATCGACGGCGCGCGTCACGCGCTGGCCGGGCGGCAGGAAGTCCGCGAGCGTGGGGATGAGTTCGAGAAAATAGGAACGCGGGATGATGACACGCTCGTCCACGTAGAAACGATGTTCGCCGAGCCAGGCTTCGCGCGTGAGGTAGCCGGCGGGCGTGCGGTCGATGGCCCGTTTGGCGAGGATCTGGCGAAGCGCGATGCGTTGTGCGGGCGAGAGCGGTTGGTCGAGAACGTCCGGATCGCTGTCGAGCGGCCAGTCGAGCGTGCGCAGAAACAAATACAGCGCCTCGTCGTGCGCGGACGTCGCGACCTGCCCGAGCGCGAGCTCCGCTTGTTCGTAAACGGATTCGGCGAACGCCAGCCACGCGCGCAGCGTGGCGAGTTGCGACGTCGGCGGCAGCGAGGTGAGCGAGCGGACTTTTTTCTTCACGAGAAGAGCGTGATGATCGTGCCGAATGGCTGCATGGCTGCGCGGATCATCCAGAAGAGCGCGCTGCGGGCCTGCGGGATGTTGATGAGCACCATCAGGATGATCCAACCGAAGCGGGCGAAGTTAATGTAGGTCGTCTCGCTCATGCCGAACCAGTACATAAGGAACTTCGAGCCATCGAGCGGCGGCACCGGCAGGAGATTGAAGATCATCAGGCTCACGTTGATCTGGATGACCAGCAGGAGCAGCGAAAGAAACTCATGGCCGGGCCAGAAACGCAGCGAAAGTCCGGTCACGACTGCCGCGAGCAACGCGAGCAGGAGATTCATGCCGGGGCCGGCGATGGTGACCCACGCGCGGTCGGCGGTTTTGGGAAGATTATACGGATTGATGATGACGGGCTTGGCCCAGCCCACGATCGGGAAACCGCCGAGAATGCCGATCAGCGGGATGATCACAGTACCGAACAGATCGATGTGCACCAGCGGGTTGAGCGACACGCGACCTTGCGAACGCGGCGTATTGTCACCGAGCCGATCGGCCATGGCGGCGTGACCCCATTCGTGCACCGTCAGGCTTGCGATGACGATGAGGTAGGCGATCAGGCTGTTGTAAAGCTGGACTGTATTCATGAAACAACTACGTGCGACAGATCACGATTGTCCCGCGGGCGGCGGGGGAGTGGCCGGGCGGCGGCTCGGCAGGTGGTCGGCGCAATAGCACTGATCGTCGGCGGCGTAGCGGAAATCGAGCATGGGGTCGGTGAGATCGGTGCGACCGCAAACGACGCAGGTATGGCGGGGTTCTCGGGTTTCGGTTGCCTCGGCGACGCGTCGCACCTGGCGACGTCCGGTCTGGCGGACCGAGCGGAGCATGTCGCCGGCGAAAAACAGGAGGAAGTTTCCGACGACGGCGATGATCGCGAGTTTGTCGGCGCGTCCGCCGACGGCGAAGGCATACCCGTAACCAATCCATGCGATTAGCGCGAGCCACTTGATCTTCACCGGAAGGATGAAGAAGAGCAGCAGCTCGAAATTGGGATGAAGGCGCGCGAAAGCCAAAAAGACCGAACCGCCGATGAAGAGATTGGTGGCGGCGGAATGCGGCGAGAAGAATGACAGACCGACGGTGAGAGCCCAGCCGGTGAGGAGAAAAAGATTGTAGCGCAGCGCGCCCCACTGGTGCTCAAGCGCGGTGCCATAGAGGTAAAAAAGATAAAGCGCGAAGGCGATGAAGAGCCATCCTTGCGCCGGGGGGATGAACACGAAGGAGAACAAGCGCCACCATTCGCCGGCGAGCACCTGCGACGGGATGAGCAGCAGGAAATTCGGATCGATCAGCCCCAGCATCGAGGTGAGCAGCACAAACACCTGCCCGATCACGATGAACAGGGAGATATTGGTGATGGCGTAAGGCTCGAGGCGGCGGCCGAGTCGATAAGTCCAGGACATGGGCGCAACGTTCTAGGGCGATTCCCCGCAATTCAACCGCGAATGGCGCGAAGTTTTGTTCCTGCACGCACGCGCGGAAGCGGGCGTGTGCGACGGTTCACAACGCGTAACCGATGGAGCTTGTGATGCGTTGATCGGTGCGCAGCTCGGGATCGGCCACGCTGTTGTCGTACTCGAACTCGTAGCGGATGTTGAGCGACACGCGATTGCTTACGCGGCCCTGCAGTGAGGTGTTGAAACGGATGCGGTAGTTTTCCGTCGTCTGCGAGCCCTGCACGATCGGGTTGGTGGAGTAGAGGATGTTGGACTCCTGCAAGAGCGAGAGGCGGCCGTTGATCTTGTAACTATAGTCTTGGAAAAACTCGCTGAGATAAACGACGTCCTCCGTGATGCCCTCCACCTGGCGATATTGCGCGGTGGCGCCGAGGCCGGCGTTGAGCACGTGGCGTTGATGCTGGAAAATGCGGTAACCGAGACCGGCGTTTTGCTCGAAGCTGTTGTCGATGTTTTTGACCTGGTCGGAGAGATAGCTGCTCAACGTCTGCGTGAACATGCGTTCGCCGAACTCGTGGCGCCAACGGAAGGAGCCTTCGTAGCGTTCGGAGTTCACTTGGTCGTTTTGTTTGCCGTAGAGCGCGCGAGCGGACGCTTTGTAGAGATTGGCGGTCTGCGCGTTGTTTTCCAAATCGATGCGCAGCGAGCCGCTGAGCACATCGCGGCGTCCGGATTGTTGCTGATAACCAAACTCCAATTTGCCTTTCCAGCGCTTCTGCTTGGGCGCATCGGCGCTGGCGGTTTTGGCCGGAGCGGTGGATGCCGCGGGCGGAGGCTTGGAAGCGACGGCGGCGGGCTGCTCGCCCTTCGCGGGCTTCGTCGCGGTCGCGTCGGTGGACGAGGCGGGTTTGGCGCCGGGTTGCGTGGGCGGCAGGCCGACGAGGCTCTCGACGGGCGTGTCGGGCACCTCGGCGACTTGCGCTTCGGTGGAGGGGATCAGGATCGTGCCGAGGACCGGCGATTTGAAATAGATGACACCGTTTTCGGTTTTCAGATGTTCCCCGCGGAGAATGTCGCCATTGCGCAGGCGCAGTTCAGTGGCGGCGGAGAGGGACAACGAAGCGGAACCGACGAGAGAAAAGAGAAAGAAGAATCTGAAAACGGAACGGAACATTCTGAGTTGAAGAAACGAAACAACCGCCGCGGCTTGACGCCTCGGGCGAGTGTTTTGATGCGGACGAAAATGGCGCACAAAGGCGCCACCGAAAGCGACGCCTACTTCACAGTATCGGACGAGGACGCGCTCTCTGAAGCGGACGGATTTTGAGAGGCTGGAGGCTGATCCAGGGTGTCGGCGATTTTATTTTTCTGACGCGACAGAGCAGGATCGTTGACTTGTGCGAGGAGACGCCGGGCTTCGTCGGTACGCTGCAGCTCGTGCAGCACCTTGGCTTGATGAAGGCGGCAGACCTCTTGTTCGACGCCGGGGCGGAGCTTTTTCTCGAAATTTTGCCAGAAGGTCAGCGCGGTCTCCCAATCGCCTTTCTCGAGTTCGTAAAACGAAAGTCCGTATTGGTACGAATAACGCCAGTCGTCGGGCGCGAGCTCCATGGCGCGGAGAAACGCCTTTTGCATCGTGTCGTCGATCGCGGCGCGGCTCCATTCGGCGCTTTTCAAAAAGTCTTCGCGTGCCTCGTAAAGCAGCATGCCGAGCTGGTAGTGATAAAGGGGTTCCTCGGGCTCGAGTTTGATCGCGGCCATGAAGTAGGACAGGGCTTCGAGCGGTTTGCCTTCTTCGGCGAGATAGTTGCCCAACTGGTTTTTGACGATCGGGATGTCCTTATCGAGTTGGTTGGCGCGCAGAAGCATCGTAACGGATTCTTTGCGCATACCGGCTTTGCCGAGCATGAGTCCGTAAGCGACGTACGCCGGCGCGAAGTCCTGATGCGCGCGGATGAGTTTGTCGTAGTCGTTCGCGAGTTGCTGCAACTCCGTGCGCAATGCGTCCTCGTCCACGCGGTCGCCCGCGGCTTCGGCTTTTTCGAAAATCGCTTTTTGCGTGGCGACCAGCTCCTTCAAGCGTTCCGCAGGATCGGCAGGAGGCACCGCCATCAGCGGAGCCAAACCGGCGCAAATGAGGCCGAGAAAAAATAAACCGAAACGCGCGAAAGACATGGAGGAGTGCGACCCAAAGAAGGCTGCGAAGTGCCACGCGTAAAGCGTACGCGCAGGACTTACGGAAATTTTTTCGCGCGCACGTTCGTCGCAAAAATTTTCATACGGCGATTTTCTCTGCAAATGCGCGCCACGCGGAGGGTTGTTGCAGCGCGTGCGTGTGAAGGGCGCCGCGTCCGGTACGCGACGGATTGCCTCGCGGATTTTTTCGCGAAACTTCCGCGTCCATGCCCGCCGCGAACGAAGATCTTCGCGCTGTTTCCGCGATCAAGGGACGCGGGACGGCGATCCAGCCTCCGAATCGTTTCGAGCGGCTGCAGGTCGCGTGCGATGCCGACACGTGGCAGAGCGATCTGGACGGCGTGCCGGACGAGCGGCCCGATCCGCGCACGCAATTTTTCTACGACAACACCACGACGATCCTCGCGCAAAACGACAGCCCGGACATCCCGTTCTCGTACGGCATCAATGTCTACCGCGGCTGCGAGCACGGCTGTGCCTACTGTTTCGCGCGTCCGTATCACGAATATCTCGGCTGGAGCAGCGGTTTGGATTTCGAGACAAAAATCCTCGTGAAGCTCCGCGCGCCCGAGTTGCTGCGCAAAGAACTTTCGCGCCCGAAATGGCAGCCGCAGTTGATCGCGATGAGCGGCGCGACGGATTGTTATCAACCGGCGGAGCGGCACTTCCAACTCACGCGCCGCTGCCTCGAAGTGTTTGCCGATGTGCGCAATCCGGTCGGTATCATCACCAAAAACTTCCTCATCACGCGCGACCGCGATCTGCTGGCCGAGCTCGCGCGTTGGAAATGCGTGGCCGTGTCGATCACCCTCACGACGCTCGATCCCGAGCTCGCGGGAAAACTCGAACCGCGCGCGGCGCGTCCCGAGCATCGCTTGCGCGCGATCCGCATGCTCGCCGACGCGGGCGTGCCGGTGGGCGTGATGGTCGCGCCGGTGATTCCCGGACTCACCGAGCACGAACTGCCGGCGATCCTCGACGCCGCCGCGAAAGCCGGGGCGCAGCACGCGGGTTATGTGCTGCTGCGCCTGCCGTTCGCGGTGAAAACGGTTTTCTCGCAATGGCTCGACGTGCACGCGCCGTCCAAAAAAGCGCGCGTGCTGGACCGCGTGCGCGAATTGCGCGGCGGCGAACTCAATGTCTCCGATTGGGGCAAGCGCCTGCGTGGCGAAGGCATTTTTGCGGAGCAAGTGCACGACATGTTCGCCGTGGCCTCGCGTCGCGTCGGGCTAAATCGACGCCTGCGCGACGATCTCTCGACCGAATATTTTCGTCGTCCGGGCGGCACGCAGATGGAGTTGTTCTGATCGGTGCGGCGGGCGATTCGCGGGCTCAGTTGGCGAGTTTGAAACGCACCAACTCGATGGCGAAACGAACGGTTTTTTTGTCGGTGATCTCGAGACGGACCGAGCGACCTTCCACGTAAGGTTTGGCATCGCGAATCGCCTGCTTAATCGCGGCGGGCAGCTTGAAGTCGAGCGCCGCTGCGGCGGCTTTTTCACCGAGCACGATCACCGCGAGAAAACGACCTTCCTGCGGCGCGAGATAACCGAGTGTGCGTTTCCCGTTTTTGAGCACGAAGAACCACCCCGCGCTTTTGCCGTAGTGTTTCCACTCGGTGGCGAACGTCGGACCGAGCGTGGCGAGTTCTTCGCAAAACAGCGCCCACGCGGAGCGCGCGGTGCCGAGGACGTCGTCCACCGCGCGTGCGGTGGGTGGGTGGTTTTTATCGGCAAACTGGCTGACAGCCATGGCGAAAAAAGGGATGCGAAATGGCAGCGCGTCGCGCGAGGCGGAGGCAAGCGCAGTCGATCGCATGCTGTCTTTCTGCTTTCGCCGCCGGCCGCTTTCGTGATTCTCCGCCGCATGGCCGACCGCGATTATGTGATTGGTTTCGATGCCGACGACACGCTCTGGCACAACGAGACCATTTTTGAAAACGTGCACATCCGCTTCCGCAAACTGCTCGCGGACTATCACGACGCGGAGACGGTCGATCGCACGCAGTTCGCCACCGAGATGCGCAATCTCGAGCTCTACGGTTACGGCGTGAAAGGCTTCACGCTGTCGGCCATCGAGACCGCGATCCAGTTGACCGATGGCAAAATCAGCGCGCGCGAAATTCGCGAGTTGATCGAGCTCGGCCGCTCGATGCTCGAACATCCGGTGGAGTTGCTCGACGGCGTGGAAGAAACGCTCGCCGCACTCGCGCCTGCATATCGGCTCATCGTCATCACGAAGGGCGATCTTCGCGACCAGGCGCGCAAGCTGCGCAAGTCGGGTCTCGCGGACCGCTTTCGTCATGTGGAGATCGTCGCCGAAAAAGATGAACACACGTACGGGGCGATTTTCCGGCGTCATGCGATCGCGCCGGAGAATTTCCTCATGGTCGGCAATTCGTTGAAGTCCGACATCCTGCCTGTTCTCTCGCTCGGAGGCTCGGGCGCGCATGTGCCTTATCCGCTGACCTGGGCGCATGAGCGCGTCGAACAAATGCCCGTCGCGGAAGGCCGGTTTTTCCCGTTAAAAAATCTGCGCGAGTTGCCCGCGGTGATCGCCGCTTGGACGCGCACGACGGGCTGAACGAAGGCGTTGATCACGCGCTTCCCCAGGCGTTTGCGAAGACGTTTCCACGTTGGAAATTGGGAGGCGGAAGCTCTGGGCGCGGCTTGCCTGGTTCTTTGGCTGCACTAAGTTGCGCCTGTGAGTACTCCGAGCATCAAGGAACTTCGACAGGCCCGCGCGCGTGAATCCCATCGCGCGCCCCGATGGCTGCGCTGGCTGTTGATCGCGGCCGGCGTTTTTGCGTTGTATGTGATCGTCGGCTTTTTCGTCGCGCCGCCGATCGTGCGCTCGCAACTGGAGAAGCGTCTCGCCGCCGAATTGGGACGCGAGGTGCGGGTGGAAAAAGTGCGCATCAACCCGCTCACCTTGTCCGGCGCGATCGAAGGCTTCGCGATCCGCGAAGCGAGCGGGCAGGGCGATTTCGTCGCGTGGCGACGCGCCTTCGCCAATGTGGATTCTTGGTCGGTGTTTTCGAGCGAATGGCGTTTCGACGAAGTCACGCTCGATGGCGCACGCGCCAATGTCGCGGTCGATCGCGAAGGCCGATTCAATTTTGCCGACATCCTCGAGCGGTTCACGGCCAAGGAAGAAACTGAGCCCGTTTCCACGGACAAACCGCGCGCGCTGCGCATCGTGCGCCTCACGGTGTCGGATGCGCGTCTCGATTATGCGGAAGATCTGCCGACGGCGCCCTTCGCGACGACGGTGGGGCCGGTGAGTTTTTCGCTGCGCGATTTCAGCACGGGCGGCGAAGACGATGCGCCGGGACAATTCACCGCGACGACGGAATCGGGCGAGAGCATCGGCTGGCGCGGTACGCTCGCGGTGGCGCCGCTGCGCTCTTCGGGCGATGTGTCGCTCGGAAACATCGTTCTGAAAAAATACATGCCGTACGTCGCGCGTTTCGCGAACTTCGAGATCTCCGACGGTATCCTCGGTTTCAATACACACTACGACATTACCATCGCGGGCGAACGGCCGTCGTTGAAAGTGCGGGATGGTGTGCTGTCGTTGCAGTCGTTTAAGCTCGGCGCGCCCGGCGCGGCTCCGGCGATCGCTCTCGATAAGTTGGACGTGCAAGGCATCGCCGCGGATGGCGACGCGATGAAAGCGTCGGTGACGCGAGTGGGTTTGGCGGGCGGGCGCATCGAAGTGACGCGCGAAGCCGAAGGCATCGATTTGCTGCGCTTGTTGGAACCCAAGATCGAAGGGGCTGCGGCGGAAACGACCGGCACGTCTTCCGGTAGTGCTGGCATGAATACACCGGCCGCGATCGACGCGACGCTGGGAGAGCTCGCGGTCACGGGTTTGACGGTGATTGCCAACGACACGACCACGCCGCGCCCTGCGCGCCAGGAAGTGTCGGATATTTCGCTGACGCTCAAAGACGTCTCGCTCGCGGATCTCGCGAAAGCGTCTCCGATCACGTTCCTCGCAAAGTTCCCGGAAGGCGGTTCGCTCGCCGTCAATGGTTCGCTTGCGCCTCAACCGCTGAGGGGAGACCTCGCGATCGAGCTGGCACAAGTCCCGCTCGCGCCGCTCAGCCCGTACGTGGAGATGTTTGCCGATGTGCGTTTGGTGCAAGGCGTGGTTTCCGCGCAAGCGCGTGTGAATATGGACACGCCCGCCGGCGCTTCGCTGCCCGCGATCACCGCGCGTGCGGATAGCACGATCGAAAATTTCCTCGTGAAAGAAGCCGACGACACGACGGAGCTCGCCCGCTGGACAACGCTCGCCATTCGCGGCGTCGAAGCCACGACCGTGCCGTCGATCAAACTGCTCGTCGCGGAGGTCGAATGGACCGATCCCGCGGGATTCGTGACGGTTTCGGAAGACGGCACGCTCGCGGTGTTGGATCTTTTGAAAAAGCCGGCGGACGAAAATGCAGACGCGCCGGCTCCCGCGCCCGCGAAGGGAGCGCCGTCGCAAAGCACGCCGCCCTTCATCGCGCTCGATCGGTTTGTGCTGAACAACGCGTCGTTCACCTTCCGCGACCGCTCGACCGAGCCGGACGTGGTGGCGGCGCTCAATCAGCTCAGCGGCACCGTCGCCGGCCTTTCGTCGGCCAATCTCGCGCGGGCCGATGTCGATTTGAAGGGCAAGGTGAATGGTGTATCCGATGTTTCGATACGCGGGCAGATCAACCCGCTCGCCGCGGATGCGTTTACCGATCTGGTGGTGGATTTCCGCGGCATCGATCTGCGTCCGACCGGTCCGTATGTGGCCAAATACGCGGGTTATCAGCTCGATAAAGGCGCGCTTACGTTGGACGTGAAAGCGAAGCTCTCGCAGCAGCGTCTCGACATGGCCAATGTGGTGACGCTCGACCAGTTCACGCTCGGTGAAAAGAGCAACAGTCCCGACGCCACCAAGCTGCCCGTTACGCTGGCGCTCGCACTCCTGCGCGACCGTCAGGGGAAAATCGTACTCGATGTCCCCGTGCAGGGACGAATCGACGATCCGGAGTTTCGCATTGGCCGCGTGGTGATGCGCGTGATCGGTAACATTCTGACCAAGGCGGCGACCTCGCCGTTTTCGTTGCTCGGCTCGATGTTCGGCGGTGGCGACAAGGGCGAGGAACTCGCGTTTCAGGAGTTTGTCGCCGGCACCGCCGAACTGACGCCGGAAAGTATTCAAAAACTCGATACGCTGGTGAAGGGGTTGACGGAGCGTCCCGCGCTGAATCTCGAAATCGCAGGTTCCTACGACGCGAACGCGGATGCGCCGGCCTTGCGCGAACGTGAGTTTGAAAAAGGACTGCGCGCGTTGCTGTGGGAGGAGCAGCAGCGTCTCGCCCCGGATGGTCAGGACGTTCCGCCGCTCGAGGAGATCACCGTGTCGCCGCAAGCGCGCACGCGTTTGATCACGATGATGTATCGACTGGCGTTCCCTGAACAGATAACCACGGCGCAACAATCGCCAGCTAACCCAACGCCGGCCGTCGAAGCGCCGGCTACGGAAGAGCGCACGGTGCAAGCGCCGATCGGTCCGCGTTTCCGTCGCGCCGGAGCGCCGGTGGCCGTTTCGCGCACGGCTCGCCGTGAAACGCCGGCGCCCGCTGCGCCCGAAGTGAAGGCGCCGACGGAATCGCCAGCGACAGCGCAACCGGGTCCGAGCGTGGACGAAATGCGCGCGAAGCTGCTCGCAGCGATGCCGGTCGATGAGGATGTGTTGCGCGAACTCGCGGCAGAGCGTGCGCAGCGTGTGCGTGCTTATTTGGTCGAGACGGGTGGCATCGAGGCCGCACGTATTTCGATCGCGCCGGAAGCGGCGAAGGGTCCGCGCGCGGATCTGCAGTTGAAGTGAACGACGAGGCCATCATCGCATGTCGCCCGGGATGCGGGGCGTGTTGTATCGCGCCCAGTATCGCATCGATCCCCGGTATGGGTTTCAAACCGGCCGGGGTGCGTTGTGTGCATCTGTCGGAGGATTTTCGCTGCGCGTTGTTTGGTCGGCCAGAGCGGCCGGCCGTGTGTGCGAGTTTGCGTCCGCTCGCGTCGATGTGCGGCGCGAGTCGTGACGAAGCGACGGCTTATCTCAGCGAGTTGGAGCGATTGACCGCACCTGATCCACGTTGAAAACGCGCGAGAAAAACGTGCACGTTCTCAGTGATGATGGCCGTGCGCGCCGGAACCCATTTCGGCCATCCATTCAAAATATTCGGGACCGAGATCGGCGCGGCGGCGCATGGAGAGCACATCGGGCAGGCGCGTGAGTTCGTCTTCGACCTGATCGAGACGGTGCGCGTCGCTGACGAGGAGCAGCATGCGGCTTTCGATGCCGCTCGGGAGCGGCACGCAGAGGATGGCTTCGAGATTGAAACCGCCGTCGGCGAAAACCGCGGTGATGCGAGCCATGGCGCCCGGATGATTCTGGACGCGGAGCTCGAGCACAGTGGTTGGCGAAGGCTTGCGAGTGATGGCGGAGGGACTGGGAGGAGTTGGCATGATGACGGTCCCGCCTCTCGCGTTGCGCAGCCGGGGCAACAAAAACCCCCTCGGCGCAGCGCCAGAGGGGGAAATTGATTGTGTTTATGGAATCAAGATCCGCCTGGCGTGCCTGCACGCGCGACTACGACGACCACGGATACGCGGGCGGCGAGAGCGACGGATTTGGCGACGAGGCGGTTCATGAAGGAGTGCCCAAGCAAGCGCCGGCGCGCGGATGCGTCAAGGCGCAGATTTGTTTCGCGCGCGCGTGGAGCACCGTTTTCAGAGGAAGCGGCGCGTTTGCTCGGCGCGCATTTAGCGGAGCCTTTACGCGCTCGGGATATGGGAGACGTCGAAAAACGACCGCTGCTCAGCGCGACGAGCCGCGCGTGCAACCGAGCGCGATGCGAGCGCCGCGGCGTCATTCTGACCGTTGACCTGTCATCGACGGCTCCCCACCTCTTGGGCCATGGCAAAACCGGATGAGCCCAAGGTGATTTTTTCGATGATCGGCGTCTCGAAGAAAATCGAGCGCAAGGAGATCCTGCGCGATGTGTCGCTGTCGTTTTATTACGGCGCGAAGATCGGCGTGCTCGGTCTGAACGGTTCGGGCAAATCATCGCTCATGCGCATCCTCGCGGGACGCGACACCGAGTACGATGGCCATGTGCATTTCGAGCCGGGCTATTCCGTGGGACTTCTCGAACAAGAGCCCCAACTCACGCCTGGCAAAACCGTGCGTGCTTGCGTCGAAGAAGGTGTGCAGCATCTCACCGATCTTGTCGCGGCCTACGATGCGTCGTGGGACGAAATCAACGATGCGCCGGATGACGAAACGCGCGACAAGATCACCGCGAAGCAAGGCGAGCTTCAGGAGAAAATCGATGCCCTCGGTGCGTGGGATATCGCGTCGCATGTCGACATGGCGATGGATGCGCTGCGTTGTCCGCCGGCGGAACAGATCGTGGATAATCTTTCCGGTGGTGAGCGTCGTCGTGTGGCGCTCGCGCGACTGCTCTTGCAGAAGCCGTCGATCTTGTTGCTCGACGAACCGACGAACCATCTCGACGCCGAGAGCGTGCACTGGCTCGAGCAACATCTCGCGCGCTACGAAGGCACGGTGATCGCGGTGACGCACGATCGTTATTTCCTCGATAATGTCGCGGGCTGGATTCTCGAGCTCTCGCACGGTCACGGGATTCCGTGGAAGGGAAATTATTCGTCGTGGCTCGAGCAGAAACAACGTCGCATGGCCGTGGAACAGCGCACCGAAGATCGCCGACAGAAAGCGATGGCGCGCGAGCTCGAATGGATCCGCAAATCGGCGAAGGCGCGGCAGGCGAAATCGCAGGCGCGCATCAACGCGTACGAAGCGATGCTCAAGGAAAACGTCGCGGAGAAAGAACGTGAGTTTGAGATTCTCATTCCGCCGGGGCCGCGTCTCGGCACGCTCGTCGTCGAAGCCGATAAAGTCGCGAAGAGTTACGGCGACAAATTGCTTTTCGAAAACGTGAGTTTCTCGCTGCCTCCCGGCGGCATCGTCGGCGTCGTCGGTCCCAACGGCGCGGGCAAAACCACGATGTTCAAACTCATCACCGGCGCGGAACAGCCCGATAGCGGCACGCTGCGCGTGGGACCCACGGTGCAGATCGCGCACGTGGATCAATCGCGCGATTCGCTGCCGGACGAAGCGACGATTTTCGAAGCGATCAGCGACGGACAGGAAACGCTGAAGCTCGGCGGACGCGACGTGAACGCCCGTGCGTATTGCGCGCAGTTTGGTTTCACCGGCGCGGATCAGCAAAAGAAAGTCGGCGTGCTTTCCGGCGGTGAACGCAATCGTGTGCATCTCGCGCGTCTGTTGAAGAGCGGCGCCAACTTGATTCTGCTCGACGAACCGACGAATGACCTCGATGTAAACTCGATCCGTGCGCTTGAAGAAGGTCTAGAAAACTTCGCCGGCTGCGCGGTGGTGGTTTCGCACGATCGCTGGTTCCTCGATCGCGTGGCCACGCACATCCTCGCCTTCGAAGGCGACAGCGTGGTGCAGTGGTGGTCGGGCAACTACACGAGTTATCTCGAAGATTACCGGCGTCGCAAAGGTAAGGACGCGGATCAGCCGCACCGCATCAAGTATCGCAAGCTCTCGAGATAAATGGAACCCGCGGCGATGCCGCCGGGTCGTCGAGTGCTCCGTTTTTGGGTTGAGCGAGCCGGTTTGCGCGCTTCACTCACGCGCGGTGCGGGAGGCCGGCATGGGGCTGCGCGTCTCGCGTCTTTATTCCATGACTTCGATGAAATCACTTCGCTTCGCTCTCGTTGCCGGTGCGCTTGCTGCGCTGCCGTTGATCAGTTCTGCCGCTCCGCGGTTTTATGCCCAGCCTTCGCTGGTGATTGTGGATGTGGATAACTTCGATACAGCGGCGGGAGCGTCCGTCGCCGTGGGCGCGGTGTTTGGCGGCAATCACGTGGTCGAGTTTGAAACCTCCCGTTTCGAGCTCTCGTCGAGTTTCGGGCTGAATTTCGATTTAACGGCCACGCCGCTGTTGCTGAACTACCGCTATGAGATCGCGACGACGGAGCGCTGGCTCCTTTCTGCGGGATTGTCCGCCGGGGCTATGTTGGAGGAGGTCGATTTCACCGATGTGTATTCGTTCCCGGGCTCGATTTATCACTACAACGAAAAGGACGAAGCCTTCGTGGTCGGTTTCAATGCAGGCATCGGTTATAAGATTGATGACCGCCTTTCCATCCATGCGAGCGCGCGCACGCTGCGCGCGGCGAAAAGCGACGTGTTTTCCGAAAGCAGTTTTCTCATGCTCCAACTCGGCCTGCGCTGTCGCTTTTGATCTTGGTGATGCGTGCCCGGTGCGGCGGAACACGCTTGCTCACGCCGGCTGTACAGCCTTTGGCTAAAGGTCCGCGGGAGCGTCGGTTGGCGACCGCGCGTCGCATTATGAAGTTCTCCAGCTTGTTCCTGTTGGCTCTCGCGACATCCGGTGTCGCGGCTTCCGCTCAGACAACACCCTCGGCCTCCGGGACGAAGGTCTATCTCCGGCCCTCGGCGGCGGTGATCATCCCTGGCGATGATTTTGAAGTCGGCGCAGGGGGATTGATCGCGTTTGGCGTTCAGTTCGCCGGACAGCATCACCTCGAGGTGGAGACTGGTTATCTCCACTCGGATATTAAAAACTCCTCGTACTCGATGGAGTTCATCCCGGCAGTCATAAATTATAAATACACGCTCTCGTTGTCGGAGCGTTTCTCGCTCCAGGCCGGCATCACGGCGGGCGCGATGTATCAAAAGCTGGATTTGAGTTCCTACGGCTACGGTGTGACGGGCGAAACGAAGTCGTCGGCGGCCTTTGGCCTGAATGCCGGCGCGCGATTCAAGGTGACCGAACGACTCGCGCTGGACGCCGGCGCCAAGGTGCTGCGCATCGGCGAGACGCGCTACACCACCGAAGGCGACGTCACGATCTTCCACGCGGGTCTTAACGTCCGCCTCTAACCTGAGATACGATCTTCCGCGAAGCCGGCGCCTGCCGGCTTTTTTGTGTCCGGCGATCATGGATCGCGTGTATCCAAAATTTCATGACACGCGTTTGAGCGGGACTGTCACGGCGCGAGGTGCATTGCCTTAAAGGAGGTCGGGCGCTTGGGTGGACCGATGTCTTCACTTTCTCCCATCCGGCCGCGTGTGCTTACCTATCTGTGCTATGGCGCAATGATGGGGCTCGCGATCGGGTTGAATCTGCTGCCGGTTTTTCTGACCACGCTGAGCGAACTCTTTGGCGGCGCCGAAGGTTTGACCAAGGAGCAACTCGGACGGCTCGGTGCGCTGACCTTCGCGGGATTATCGATCGGCATCGTGATCACCGGACCGCTGGCGGATCGCTTCGGCGCGAAGACGTTTGTGCAGCTCGGCAACGCGACGATCGCGTTGAGTCTTTTGGGGCTCGCGTTTGCGCCGACGTATTTATCGACGGGCGTTTGGATGTTTGTGCTCGGGCTTGGCGCGGGCGTGCTCGACATGGTGTTGAGTCCGGTGGTGTCGGCGTTGAATCCCGGGCGGCGCGCTGCGGCGATGAACTGGCTGCACTCGTTTTACGGCGTCGGCGCGGTGATGACGATTTTGGTCGGCGCGATCGCGCTGCGCACCGGACTCGGCTGGCGCGGCACCTGTTTGTCGCTGATCGTGATTCCAGGGGGATTGTTGGTGGCGTTTGCGTGCCAAGGATTTCCCTCCATGACGCCGGAAGGTGTGCGCACGCCGTTGCGGGCGTTGGTGCGCAAGCTGTGGTTTGTCGCGGCATTGGCGGCGATTTTTCTCGGAGGAGCGACCGAACTCGGCATGTCGCAATGGCTGCCCGCGTACGCGGAAACGACGCTCGGATTCTCGCAATGGACGGCGAACATGTCGCTGCTCGCGTTCTCCGTCGCGATCACGCTGGGACGCATGGTCATCGGCACGCTCGGTGAACGCATGACCTCGTTTCAAATCCTCGCGTGGAGCTGCAGCACATCGGTGGTGTTGTTCCTGATGGGATCGTTTTTGCCGTGGCCTAACGCGGCCTTGGTCGCATGCGTGGTGGTGGGATTCACGGGCAGTTGTTTGTGGCCGACGATGCTCGCGGTCGCGGCGGATCGTTATCCAGATGGCGGCGCGACGATGTTTGGCGCGCTCGCGGCACTGGGGAATGCCGGCGGCATCGTCATGCCGTGGATCGTCGGTTGGGTGGCTGATCGCAGCGATCTGCACTGGGGATTGGCGGTGTCGGCATTGGCGCCGGCGTTGATGTTTCCGCTCGTGATCGCGCTCGGACGACGCAGCGCCTGAGACGCACGCACTACGCGGGAGGGGCAGCGGCGGAGGAGATGCGGGCGGAAACGCGCGAGGACTTTCGCGCACTCGCGCGTATCACGGGAACAGCTACATTGTAACCGACATGACCGCACGACACTGGACTTTGGTTGTTCTCATCGCCGTCGTGGCCGCCGCGGGCGGCTATTTTTTTGCACGACAAAATCACGCGCATGCGGGAGGTGCGTCCGCGGACGGAGGTCGTCGGGTGGCGTTTTATCAGAGTCCGATGCACCCGTGGATAAAGTCCGACCGGCCGGGCAAGTGCACGATCTGCGGCATGGACCTCGTGCCGGTTTATGAAGGCGACACCGGCCATGCGCAGAGCAGCGCGCTCGTGATGTTGCCCCCCGCGTCGGCGTCCGTGATCGGCATGAAGACGAGCGAAGTCGCACGTGGTAACTGGGTGAAGACGTTGAGGGTGAATGGCGTTCTTGAAGCAGACGAAACGCGACGTCGTGTAGTGTCGGCGCATGTGCCTGGTCGCATCGAAAAACTCTACGTCAACGAAATCGGTGCGCGCGTGGAGGCGGGCCAACCGCTCGCGATGCTCTACAGTCCCGAAGTGCAAACCGCGCAGCGTCAATACGTGGAGCGTTTTCGCGCGGGGCCGAGCGCGGTGACGGCGTCGGAACTCGCCGATGCGCGCGAACGTTTGCTGGCGATGGGATTGTTGCCGCACGAAATCGCCGAGCTTGAGGAAACGCTGCGTCCGCAAGCGACGGTTGAAGTTCACGCGCACGCGGGCGGGACGATCATCTCGCGCGCGGCGTACGTGGGCCAATACGTGGACACGCACGACAAGATCTTCGAAGTCGCCGACTTTTCGACGCTGTGGTTTGTCTTCGACGCGTACGAAGCGGATCTGCCGGATATTCGCGAAGGACTGCCGGTGGAGGTGACGGTGGCGAATGGGGGTGAGGCGATGGTCGCGCCGATCACCTTTGTCGATCCCAACATGAATCCGCTCAATCGCACGGCACGCGTGCGGGTGGTATTGGATAATGCATCAGGTGCGCTCAAGCACGGTCAGCTCGCCACGGGACGCGTGCGTATTGAAAAACAGGATACGTTGCTGGTGCCGCGTTCCGCCGTGTTGCATACCCGTGCGCGCCCGGTGGTTTTTGTGGAAAAAGGCGAGGGTGCGTACGAGCCGCGCACGGTGACGCTTGGTCATGCGGGCGACGAAGCCTATGCGGTAATCGACGGACTCCGTGCAGGCGAACGCGTGGTCACGCAAGGCGCGTTGTTGCTCGATGGTCAGGCGCAGCTTGCGCACGCCACGACCGAGTCATCGCATGAACACGCGCACGGTCACGCCGCGGAAAAAGCGCCTTCGACGTCGGCCGATGGTATCGATGCCGCGCAGTTGGAAGCACTGGTGTTGGCCGCTGCGGATGTTTCCGCCGCGCTCGCGGCAGACGATCTGCCCGGTTTTCAGAAGATGTATCCAAAATTTCATGATGCCTTCACGAAGGCATCGTCGTTGCCCGAGTCGCTGAAGACGCAGGGGGAAAAGCTCGTGGACGGGCCCGACCTCAAGGCGGCCCGTCGGGCGTTCGAGCCGTTCAGCACCGGGCTGGCGGATCTCGCGCGGGCGGCGCATCTGCATCATCGCGGCGTTGTGAAAATCTTTCAGTGTCCGATGACGCCGGTGCTCGGTGTCGGGCGCTGGGTGCAGCGTGATGCGGAGCTGCGGAACCCGTTTTTCGGGTCCGCGATGCTCGAGTGCGGCGAAGAGATCGAGTGATACCTGAGCCGCCATGATCGCGCACATCATTCGTTGGTCGCTGCAGAACCGCTTCATCGTCATCGCCGCGTTGATCGGCGTGTGTGCGTGGGGCTTCGTCTCGCTGAAGCGCGTGCCGGTCGATGCGATTCCCGACCTCTCCGAGAATCAGGTGATCGTATATGCCGATTGGGCGGGGCGCTCGCCGCAGGAGGTCGAGGATCAAGTCACGTACCCGCTGTCGGTTTCGTTGCAGGGGCTCGCGGGCGTGAAGTCCGTGCGCGCGACATCGATGTTCGGGTTCTCGTTTCTCACGGTGATCTTTCGCGACGACGTGGAAACGTACTTCGCGCGCACGCGCGTGCTCGAGCGGTTGAACTCGCTCGGCGATCTGCTGCCTGAAGGTGTGGTCGCGCGACTCGGGCCCGACGCGACGGGACTTGGTTGGGTGTACCAATATTATCTGAAGGACGAGTCGGGTGCGCACGATCTCGGTTCGTTGCGCGCGTTGCAGGACACGTTTGTGCGTTATCAACTCGCTTCCGTGCCCGGCGTGGCGGAGGTCGCGAGCATCGGCGGTTTCGTGCGTCAGTGGCAGGTCGAAGTGTCGTCGGTGAAACTGAAGCAATACGACCTGATGCTCGGCGAAGTGATGGACGCGGTCGCGGCGGGCAATCTCAACGTCGGCGGAAAAACGATCGAAGAAAATGGCGCGGAGTTTGTCGTGCGCGGTGTGGGTTTGGTCACGAATGCGGCCGATCTCGAATCGATCGTGATACGTCCGCGCGAAGGCACCCCGTTGTATTTGCGCGATGTGGCGACGGTGCGGGTGGGCGGCGATTTTCGGCGCGGTACGCTCGACGTGAACGGCCGCGAAGTCGTCGGAGGCATCGTGGTGATGCGTTACGGCGAAAACGCATATCAAGTCATCAAGGACGTGAAGGCGCGCATCGCGTCGATCGCGTCCGGACTTCCCGATGGAGTGACGATCGAGCCGTTTTATGATCGCAGCGATTTGATCGCGCGTGCGATCGCGACGCTGAAAGACGCGCTGCTCGAAGAGATCGTGTTGGTGACGCTCATGCACGTCTTCTTCCTCTGGCATTTCCGCAGCATTCTCATCGTGACGCTGCCGCTGCCGGCATCGATTTTGATTTCGTTTATCCTGATGTATCACTTCGGGATTCCGTCGCACATCATGTCGCTGACGGGCATCGCGATCGCCATCGGCGTGTTGGTGGATGCGGGCATCGTGATGACGGAAAATGTCATCCGACATTGCGAGCTGGAGGAAGAAAAACTCGGACGACGACTCAACGCGGCGGAGGTGTTCGAGCTGACGATGAACTCATGTCAGCAGATCGGGCGCCCGATGTTTTTTTCGATTCTCGTCGTGGTGCTGGCGTTTGTGCCGGTGTTCATGCTGTCGGGTCAGGCGGGGAAAATGTTTCACCCGCTCGCGTGGACAAAAGTATTCGCGATCATGGGCGCGCTGATGCTCGCGATCACGGCGGTGCCGGTGCTCTGCACGTTCTTTGTGCGCGGACCGTTTCGTCGCGAAGAGGACAACTGGCTGATGCGCTTCCTGCTGAAGTGCTACGATCCGTTTTTGAATTTTGCGCTTAAACGACGCGCGCTGGTGCTCGTGCTTGCGGGTGGACTGCTCGCGGTGTGTGTCGTGATCGCGTTTGGTTTGCCGCGTGCGGTGAATGCGCGCTTGCCCGACAACATCGCGCGACACACGCAGGGCTTCGGCAGTGAGTTCATGCCCACGTTGGAGGAAGGCTCGCTGTTGTTCATGCCGGTGTTGTTGCCGGCGACGTCGCTCACCGAAGTGAATCGCATCATGGCGTGGCAGGATCGCGTGATGAGCTCGCATCCCGCGGTGGCATCGGTCGGCGGAAAACTCGGACGCGCGGAAACGGCGACCGATCCTGCGCCCGTGGAAATGATCGAAACGACGATCGTGTTAAAACCGGAGACCGAGTGGCCGGAAGGCACGACGAAAGACTCCATCATCGCGGATCTGTCAGAGATGCTCACGCAAGTGCCGGGATATGTACCCGGGTTTTTGCAGCCGATCGAAAATCGCATCCTCATGACGAGCACGGGCATTCGCGCGCAAGTGGGCGTGAAGATCTTTGGCGACGATCTCGATGCGCTGCAGCAAAAGGCCTTCGACGTGGAACGTGTCGTCGCATCGATTCCCGGCGCAGCGGGTGTGGCGCCTTCGCGAGTGCAGGGGAAACCATATGTCGAAATCGCGGTGCGCCGCGAAGACCTCGCGCGCTACGGGCTCTCGGTGAAACATGTGTTCGACTACGTGGAAGCCGGACTCGGCGGAGCGAATGTCGGCACGACGATTCACGGACGCGAGCGCTGGCCGATTCAAGTGCGGCTCGATGATTCCGACCGCAGCGACATCGAGCGACTCGGCGAGGTGTTGTTGCCCACGCCATCGGGCGCATCGATTCAGCTGAAACAAGTGGCGGATATTCGTCGCACGATCGGACCGAGCGAGATCGCATCGGAGAACGGACGACTGCGCGTGTTTGTGCAGGCGAATGTGCAAGGCCGCGATCTCGGCAGCTTCGTCGAAAGCGTGCGCGAACGCGTTTCCGCCGAGGTGAAACTCGAGCCGGGCATGACGATCGAATACGCGGGCGAGTATGAGAACCAGCTGCAGGCGCGACGCTCGCTCATGTGGATTTTCCCCGCGGTGTTTGTCATCATCTTTGCGGTGCTCGTGATCACCTTCCATAATGTGGCGGAAGCGGCACACGTGATCCTCGCGGTGCCGTTCGCGCTGACTGGCGGCGTGCTGTTGCAGTGGTGGATGGGCTTCAATTTCAGCGTGGCCGTGTGGGTCGGCTACATCGCGTTGTTTGGCACGGCGATTCAGACCGGCGTGGTCATGGTCGTGTATCTCGAAGAAGCGGTGGAGCGTGCGCAGAAGCGCTTGGGACGAGAAAAACTCACGCGCGAAGAACTCGTCGCGGCGGTGAAGGAAGGCGCGCGGCTCCGCCTGCGTCCGAAGGTGATGACCGTCGCCACGACGATCGCGTCGCTCATCCCGATCTTGTGGAGTCAACAAACGGGTTCCGAAGTCATGAAGCCGCTGGCGGCGCCCGTCGTGGGCGGCAGCATTTCGAGTTTGTTGCACATCCTGATCGTGACGCCGGTGATCTTCGCGTGGCTGCGCGAACGACGTTTTCGCCGTATCCAATAATCCATGACAACACGTCGGCCCAGCGGGCGGCGAAGGATGTTGCGCCGGCTCGCGTGCGACGTTTGCTGGGCGCATGATCGCTCCTCGGAAACGTCTCGCCTACGCGCTCGGGTACATCGAGCTCGGCTTGTTGCGTGAAGCGCGACGGGAGCTCGCGCGGCTGTTGGTGGCGGAGCGCGAGAGGCCCGAGGCGCTGGCGGTGCTGATCGAACTCGCGATGGCCGAGGACGATTGGGCGCAGGTCATCCGGCTCGCGCCTCGCGTGATCGAAGTCGCGCCATCGGTGGAGCGGCCGTGGATCGCGTGGGCGTATGCGTTGCGAGAAATCGGTGCGGTGGAAGAAGCGCGCACGGTGTTGTTGCGCGGGCAGACATTGATCGAGTCACCGACGCCGCTCGTGGATTACAATCTCGCGTGTTACGACTGTCTGCTCGGAGACCCGGAGCGCGCGCGTCAGCGGTTGCGGCGCGTGTTTCGCAGCGATCCGGCGTGGCGTGAGCAAGCGGCGACCGATCCGGATTTGCGCGGACTGGCGCTCGACGAAGTTGTTTGAGGGACGACGCGCTTCGACGGCGCTGTGCTCAACTCGCGTTTGCACGCGGAGGCCGCGGACGACGGCGATTCAAATCGGCGAGCAAACCGGGAAACGCGTCGCGGATGGGCGAATCGGCGAGATACGCCTCGGCTTCGACGAGACGACCGCGCGTGCGCAAACCCGCGTACACATGCAGCTCGAACTGCAAGCGGAGCGTGTCGGCGTCGGCGTTGAGCCCGAGTGCCTGCATTAAAAATAACAACGCTTCGACCGTGCTGAAGCGTCCGGGGATGTCTTGTTGCGAGCGCAGCCAGTAACGACTTTTCCCCGTCATCGGCAGATTCACGCGACGACCCCAGCGGTCGATCGTGCGCGCCATGTCGCCGGCCTGGGCCCACGAACCATCGATGAGCAACACTTGGATGCGTGCGGGATCCGGCGCTTCGGGGATCGCTTCACCCGATGGATGGAGGATCCACAACTCGCGATCCGGGCGATGCAGCGCGCTCGGATCGAAAGGCGAATCGCTTTGAAAAATATGCCGACGCGAAGCGGGCAGGGTGCGTTGAATCAGATGTCCTGTCGACGTCGGCTTAAGCACCTCCTCGTGATGCATGAGCACATCGACCGCGAGCGGAGTTTCCACGATGCGCAGCCCCGCGCAGATGCACCAGCGAGGGGATTGCTGGCAACGCGGACAGCGGACAGTGCCTTTGAGAACGACGCTACGGGACATGCTGCCGACGATGGCGGGGCAAGTGCGCCGCGCCGCCAAGCGTAAACGGATTTGATCATCATTCCGGCGGTCCTTGCGGATTGCATCGCGTGCGGGCACGTGGTTTTTGCGATCCCGAGTAAGCGTGGAACCCCGATGCGGTTATGAACGTCTCATCTGTCATCATGAAGAAATACCTCACACTTCTTTCGTGTTTGATGGCGTTGGTACTTGCGGGATGCAGCACCGTGCAGAGCCGCATCGAGGAGAAGGCGGATGTGTTTAATGCGCTGCCGCCGGAAACGCAGGCGCGCATTCGCCAGGGTTTGATCGATGTCGGTTACACGCCCGACATGGTGTACATCGCGATGGGCAAGCCGGACCGCATGCGCGAACGCTCCAACGCCGAAGGCGTCGAGTCCGTCTGGATCTACAATACGTATTATCAGGAGTATCAAGGTTCGCACTTCGTGGGTTATCGTCGTCACGTGTATTTCGATCCGCGCATCAAGGCGTACCGGGTTTATTATGAGCCGGTGCGCGCCGATGTATATCGCGATCGGACCGAGGAGGTTGCCCGCGTCGTCTTTCGCGACGGCAAAGTCGTCTCGATCGAGCAGATGAAAGACTGACGACCGAATCCGATTTTCTCCGGAGCTGTTTCTTATACCAACGACGAATGGGCGGCGCGCCGGCGGCCTGCTAGGTTGCCGGCATGAACTTGCCGCTCCTCCTTTTGATGAAACAAGCGCTGCCCATCGCGCTCCTCGCGCTGGCGTGGCTGGCGTACATCATTTGGGGCGTGCGTTCGCTGCGTGGTGTGCGACGGATTCGGTTGTTTAGATAAACAACAACCCACGCCGAAGCGCGTCCGGCTTGTGCGCAAATGCGAACGCGCGAACGGCGAATGGCGCGCTCAGCCCGTGGGATAATTATTCGCGAGCAAGGTTTCTTCGATGGTCGCGAGGATTTCGGTGCGGCCATCGCCTTTTTTCGACGACGTGAGGATGTGGCCCGGAAGTTCGTCGCCCCACCAGTCGGCGATTTCTTTTTTGAAGAGCGCGATGTTCGCCTGAGCGCGTGACATGGATTGTTTGTCGGCCTTGGTGAAGACGAGAACGAACGGTGTTTGGACGTCGGCCAGCCAGCGAAGAAATTCCAGATCGATGCGCTGCGGTGGCAGGTTGGAATCGATGAGGAGAAACAAGCAGAGCAATTTCTCGCGCTTCTCGATGTAGGAGGCGACGGCTTCGTTGAAATCCGCGCGTTCTTTGCGACCGACCTTGGCGTAGCCGTAGCCGGGGAGATCGACGAGGTGCCACGCGTTGTTGATGAGAAAAAAATTGATGAGCCGTGTCTTGCCGGGAAGGTCGGAGACTTTCGCGAGATCTTTCTTTCGCGTGAGCGCGTTGATGAGCGAAGACTTGCCGACATTGGAGCGCCCGATGAACGCGAAATCAGGTCGGAGCGAGTCCGGGCAGGACGCGAGGTCGGGGGCGCTGCGATCGAAAACGGCCGAGGTGATTCTCATGCGCTGCTCAGTGACAGCTCGTGGCGCGCGACGCAAGGTGCGGACGCGCGCATGCGAGCTGCGAGGGAGGGCGCGGTTATTTTTTCTGCGACTGCGCGGCGGCTTTCTCGGCTTTCATTTTGTCGGTGTACGCGCGGTATAGCTGGCGCCAGTTGCGGCCGTTGGAATTCAGGTACTGTTCGGACTTCGTCTTATAGATCTCAAAGATCGCGGAGATCTGTTTCATGTTTTTGAACCCGATCGCTTCTTCGCGGGCCTGCTTCAGAAAGCCGGTGATCACGGTTTCTTCTTCGGCGGTGAGGTCGGGAACGATGGCTTTGTAGCCGCGCAGTGTGAAATCGACTTTGCCGACGGTGTATTTGTCCAAAACGGCTTCGACTTGCTCGGGCGAGAGCTCGGCGCGAAGTCCATCGAGCAGGGTCGCGTTAACGGATTTAGGCATCGCGGAATCGGCGATGATCTCGCGATCGAGTTTGCTCAGCGGTTGACCGGTGACCGGATTGATGCCGGCAGGAACGGTCGTGTACGGATGCGTGTTGTGCCAGTCGCGCACGGCTTTCAGGTGCGTGGCGATGAGCGCGGCGACGCGCGCTTCTTTGGCGGAATCGTTGAGCGCTAGCGAAGCGGCCCAATCGGCGGCTTTCTTTTCGACAGCGGCGTCAGCGCGGGCTTGCGCATCCGTCTGCGCGGACGAAGCGGCGTTGTTGGCGGGCTGCGCGAAAACCGGCGCGGCGCAGAGAAGAACGGCGGCGAGAAATGCGGTGAGTTTCGTGTTCATGGGGCGAGCGCCCATTAAACACAGGCGGGCATTACTCAATGATTACGCGAAGCGCCGGTCGGATCATTGCGCGCTGAGTTCTGCAACCAACTGCTGCCGCAACGACGAAGGCAGATCGACCTGCGCGAGCCACACCGACGCGGCGGCGCGGTCGTGCGCGAGCCAGCGACGGGCGACGCTGGCAATGGCTTCAGCGCGGAGATTTTGATCGCGAATCGAATCGACCCAGCCCGCGGCCGCGTCGGGCGTCTCGGCGGTCAATTGCTGTGTGTACGCGAGAAACGCGTGGTCGCGGGCGATGTCGGCAGGCTGTGCGGCGAGCCAGGCGCCTGCGCGTCGAGCATCGACCATGGCCCAGTGTTCGGCGACATTGCGCAAAGCGGATTCGCGCAATGGCCCCGCGGGAAAATGCTGCACCCAGCCGGCGGCCGATGCGGGATCCGTCATGGCCCAATTGACGACAATTGTATCCACAGCGTCACTACGCACGTCGGGGCGCGGCAGACTGGCGGCGTAGCGGGCGGCTTCGGTCGGAGAGAACTGCGAAAGCGCGATCAACACCTGCGTGGTGAACTCGGTGCGGAAAGAGCCGGCAGGCAGAGCCTTGGCCCGCTCGATAGCGGCCGCCGGATCTTCGCGCGCCCATACTTGCGCGATGCTGCCGAGGATCTGGGATTGCACATCGCTGCCGGCAGGCGCTTGCGCGGCGAGATCGATACTGGCCGACGGGTCGGTGTAGGCGAGATGGCTGGCGGCGGCGGTGAGCGCGCTTTGTTTGAGCGCGCCTGCGGGAAGTTCATTCACCCAAGCCACGGCGGAGGCTGCGTCGTCTTGTATCCATTGACCCACTACTTGCGCCATCGTGCGGTCGCGTCCGTCTTCCGTCGAAAGCGAAGCCGCCCAAGTCGCGGCGTTTTGCGGATCAGTGCGGGCGAGTTCGATGCCGAGCTGCGCGTAGGCTTCGCGACGCGCGCGGCCTTCGGGCAGAGTTTGCGCCCACGCCATCGCGGCGGCGGTGTCTTGTCGTCCAAAGCCGCGCACGACGGAAGAAATGGCACCGAGCTGAATGACGCCCGCGGGCAGAGCGTTGACGAAGGCCGCGGCGAGCTCGGGATCGTCGAAGGCAAGCGTAGTGGCGACATTGTGCAGCAAATGATCGCGCTCGGTTCCCGAAGGTAGCGAACGCGCATGAGCGAGGGCGGCCTCAGGGTCGTGACGCGCGAGCTGGCCGAGCAAAGTCTGCATGGCCTGATTGCGCGCGTCGCCGGGAGGCATGGCGGCGGCGTGCGCGAGCGCTTCTTGCGGCTGGTCGAGACCCCAGAGCATGACGACATGGCCAAGCAGTTCGTTTTTGGCCGGGCCGGCGTGAAGTTTTTGCGCGTATTCGAACGCCGCTGGTGCGTCGTTGACGGCCCAGTTGCCAACGATGTTGCGGACGAGCTGTTGACGACTGGCGCCGGCGGGCAGTTTTTCCGAAAAGCGCAACGCGCCCTCGGCGTCTTCGGCGGGCCAGCTCGCAGCGACTGCAGCCAGAGCCTCGGCGCGAGTGGAGCCGGCTGGAAGCGCGAGCGTGTAGTCGGCGGCGGCTTGCGGATCGGCGGAAGTCCAGCGGCTCATGATGGCGGTGAACAGCGCTTTCTTTTCACCGCCGGCAGGAAGTTTTTCGGTCCACGCGATCGCCGCGGCCGGATCGTGAGCGGCCCACGCGGACGCAATGGCTTCGAAGACCGAGATGCGCATGCCGGGCGCAAGTTCAAGAGCGTTGGCGCGGGCGATGGCGGCGGCGGGGTCACTTGCGGCCCAGGAGGAAAAGAGGGTGGTGAGCGCGGTGGTGCGGTGCGTCGCGGGAAGACCCTCGACGAGTTTCAACGCTGCCGGGGGATCGTATGCCGCGAGACGAGCGATGGCGGCGTTAAGCGCTTCGGTTTTTATCGGACCGGCGGGGAGTTTTTGAATCCATACGGTGGCGTCCTCCGGATGGCTGTGCAGCCAGCCTTGGAGGATGGTGGTGATCAACGTCTCGCGCAGATGGGAACCGGGAAGGCGCTCCGCAAACGCGATGGCGGCGGCCGGCTCGCCCTCGGCCCAGCGGGCAAAAAGTGTGCGGCGAAGCTCCTCCTGCAGCGGTGAAAGGACGAGCGATTGTATCCGGTTTATCACTACGCCGACATCGCGGGACGATGTTCCTGCGAGGATAAGCTCCCACTCGCGCGTGCGGCGCCAGATGCCGCGGCGGCATTCGGCTTCGAGACGAGACGCAAGATCGTCCACCGACAGCGCAGGCACGCCCTCGATGCGAACGGCGGCGCCCGCGTGTCGGGTGGCGGCGGAGACGACGGGGAGGCTGCCGCCGGCGCTCTCGCGAGACGCGTAGTGGCGGCCGGTCCAGAGCCCTCCGAGGAAGGTAACGGCGAAGGCCGAGGCGAACAGGAGACGGCTTTTCATGCGCGGGGACGATCGTGTCTGGGGGAAAAGGACGGCTTGTATTTGAAATTCAAATACAAGCCGTTGAAGAAACCGCGGCCCCGCGATGAAGCGATGTACGGAGCCGCGGCAATGAGCTTACAGCGTGTTGTTGATCGACTTGCTGTTGGGGCCGGCGAGCGAGAGGCCGCTGCCGTTGAGCTTGCAGTTTTGCACCGTGTTGTAGTTGGACGGCGCCGTTTCCAGGATGCCGTCGTTGGTGTTGATGCCGTTGATCACGTTGTCGCGGCAGATGTAGGACAGCGTGGTGGAGAAACGCACGCCGTGGGAGCCGTTGTTGGTGACGGTGCCGCCGTTGATGCGGATCTTCTGCGCGTTCTCGAGGAGCGCACCCTGGCCGCTGTTGTTCTTGGCGTTGAGCGTGGTGATCGTGCAGCCGTTGCTGCTCGTGACGCTGAAGAAACCGCGTCCGCAACTGGTGGAGTTGACGGTGCCGACCGAGATGCCGGGGCCGGCGCTGTTGGCGATGCGGAAGCCCGCGTAACCGCCGCCGTAGTTGCAGTTGGTCGCGTTGACGGTGCCGACGGTGGCGTTCTTCGTTTTGTTCAACAAAAGACCGCAACCGGCGGAGCCGCTGGCGGTGACGGTGCCGGCGCTGAAACCATCGACGCCGTAGGTCTCGACCGCTTGCGAGGTGGCGCCGGTGACGGTGGGGCTGTTGATGTTTACGTTGTAGGTCCAGCCGCCTTTGGAGTCGTCGATGCGGATGCCGAGACCGGACGACGTGGCGATGTTCATGCCGCTGAGGTTGATGCCGTTGTTGGTGCGGAACCAGACGGCGTAGCGCGGGTTGCCGGTGACCTTCATGTTCTGGATGGCGACGGTGCTTTTGTTATCGCAGAGCACGGGCACGATGTAGGCGTCGCCGTTGGCGTTCACGGTGGTGCCGTTGAAGTTGAGCGTGATGTTGCTCTTCATCGTGATCGAATAAACCGAGCCCGTGCCGGGGCCGGAGTCGCCGGAGTTTTTGATGTTCACGGTGCCGGAGCTCATGTTGTTGATGCAGGCGTTAACCGCATCGAAGAACTTCGTGCCGGTGTATTTGGTGACGCCGTCGACCTTGCCGGTGTAGGTGCTGCCGGAGCGGGTGACTTCACCGGTGGCGGCGTTGAGGGCGCAAGGGAGCGCCAGCAGGCAGGCAAGAGCCATGGCCTGCGCAGGTATGCGAGGGGGAGTGTGCATATTTGGGGGTTATGGGTGTGTACAATAACTGCGCCGCGGAGAAGCGGTGCAGAAAGTCAGGTGCCGCGCACGATGGGGGTATGCGACGACGTGGGGTAAGGGATGGCCGCAACGAAGCCGCGGTGATGCACGCTGTCGAACGCCCCGACGTTCAGACAGTATGAGCGCCCGCAGAATGAGGAGGTGGCTCGTGGCCGAAATGGGGCGGTTTCCCGAGGGGGTGTTCGCGCTTTCGCGAAAGCGCGCGGACATAAAAAAACCCGCGTCCGTCGCGGGTTTTCGAGGATCAGGGATTGATGTCGGCCGTCGTGAGATAACGACCGGATGCGTCTTTGAGATCGAACTCGCCGGTATCGACGCGGATGCGAATGCGCTCCGGTGCGTCGGTGCGGATGTTGAGTTTGCCGCGGCGCGGGAGGTCACGGGTGCGACCGGCCGGAATGGTGCCTTCGTAGAGTACGGTGCCGTCGGCCGATTGCGTGACGACCACATTGGCCGGCGCGCTGGCGATCACCGAAAGGACGCGGTCGCCGGCGCCGGGACGAACCCACGTCTCGGTGGGGCCGCTTTCGCGGAAGAACAGCGCCCAGATCAAAACGCTCACCAGCACGATCGCGCCGATGCTGATGGATCCGAATTTGACGAGCAGTTTCTTATCGAGATTCAGCGCGCGCGTGGTGGGCGGGACAAAGGTCGCGGGATTGCGCGCGCCCTCGGCTTGAGGAGCGTTTTCGGGAGAGGCTTCGGTGGAAGCGTCCTTGGCTTTTTCGGCCTTGTTCGAGTGCGAAATATCCATGCGCCCGTAAACCTCGCGACTGAGACTGCGCTTGCTCTCGTTTAGACCGAGCGCGTTGTAGTCGCTGATGATCTTCTCGGCGGGGAGCTTGAGGTAGTTGGCGTAGGAACGCAGAAAACCCCGAACGTAGATTTCGGGCAGGCGGATGTCGTACTGGTTGCCCTCGAATTTATGCAGGTAGTCGCCGCGAATTTTCGTGGCCTCGGCCGCTTCGCGGATGGAGATGCCTTTACGTTTGCGCGCTTCTTCCAGGCGTTCACCGATCGATTGCATAACGTGCTGAGTTAGGGAAATTCCGCGGAGAGGGGAAGGAGGATTTCAGCGCCGAGCGTCGGAAAACGGCAGCTTGAGCAAAATGGACCGAAAAAAGACCGGGAAAGAGCCGGCTCGGCCAGGGCGGAAGGCGCCGAGGTGGTTTGGGGCGCGGGTCGGTTTGTGATGACAGAAGCATGGCCTCCGCGTCGTCGCAATCGGCTCAGGGCGTCTTATGGGCCGCGGTGAAGCTGCGGGCATGGCGCGGGCTGGTGGAAAAGGTGTACCCAAAACCTGGATACATCTCGCACGAGGGAAGAGGCGGCATCAAATGAGCGAGGGGCGGGGTTGTTGCCCAAACCGATTGCGGCGATGGCGGAGGCTGCATTTAGTCGCGGTGTGGAATCACGGACTTCGCGAACTACTCCGATGGAAAAGTCTGGCGGCCGCTGGCTGGCGGAGCGCGCGTCCCTACGGAGCGCGGGCGCATCGCTTATCGGTGGCAACGGCGTGCGCTTGTTGCGCGATGCGGCGGAGAATTATCCGGCGTGGTTGGAGGCGATCAGCGCGGCGCGTGAACGCGTGCATTTCGAGAACTACATCCTGGCGGACGATGCGACGGGCAATCGCTTCGCGGAGGCGTTGATCGAGCGCGCGCGGGCCGGCGTGAAAGTGCGTGTGATCTACGACTGGCTCGGCGTTTTTAGAAAATCGTCCCGGGCGTACTGGACGCGTCTGCGCGAAGGCGGAGTGGAGGTGCGTTGTTACAACCCGCCAAGGCTTGAGTCTCCGCTTGGCTGGATTTCGCGCGATCACCGCAAGCTCATCGTGGTGGATGGCGCGGTGGGTTTCGTGTCGGGCTTGTGTGTGGCGGACCTGTGGGTTGGCGACGCGGCGAAAGGCATCGATCCGTGGCGCGATACGGGCGTCGAGATTCTCGGCCCGGCGGTGGCGGATCTGGAGCGCTCGTTCGCGCGCGTCTGGGCGATGCTCGGCGAGCCCGTGCCAGAAGCGGAATTGGCGCAGGAAGAAATCGCGCCGGCGGGCGATGTGCCGGTGCGCATCGTCGCGAGCGAACCGGCCACGTCGGGCACTTACCGGCTGGATCAGCTGGTGGTCACATTTGCCCGCAAACGCGTGTGGCTCACGGACGCGTATTACCTCGGCGCGCCGACGTACATGCAGGCGTTGATCACGGCTGCGCGGGACGGTGTGGATGTGCGCATGCTTTTGCCGCGGGCGACCGACATTCCGCTGCTCAAAATCATGTCGCGCGCCGGCTATCGTCCATTGCTTGAAGCGGGCGTGCGGATTTTCGAATGGAACGGTTCACTGCTGCACGCGAAGACTGCGGTCGTCGATGGACGATGGGCGCGCGTGGGGTCGACCAATCTCAATTTCGCGAGTTGGATGGGGAACTGCGAGCTGGACGCGGTGATGGAGCACGAAGGTTTCGCCGCGCAAATGGAAGCGATGTATCTGGAAGATCTGAACAACGCCACGGAGGTCGTGCTCGCGCGTCGTCGCAAACTCCACGCCGCCCCCTCTGTATCGAAAAAACCAATACACCGGCGCCGCGGCAGCGCGAGCCGTGCCGCCGCCGGCGCGGTGCGCATCGGTAATGTGTTGGGCGCCGCGCTGACCAATCGCCGGGTGATCGAGCCCATCGAACGCCGGCTGTTGCTGTGGACCGGGCTGATCCTGCTGGCGCTGGCGGTGCTGTTTGTGCTGTTTCCACGCGCGCTCGCGTATCCGGCGGGCGTGCTCCTCGTGTGGCTCGCGCTTGCGTTGGTTTACCGCGGCTTGCGACTGCGACGCCCCAAAGCTTCGCCTGCCGCCACGTCGGCGGAACAACCACCAAGCCCGGAAAAAGCACCGCGCGAACCGTGACGATCGCGAATGGCGCGGCGGGGAAGTGACGAAGTGAGAGCGCCAAATGAGCGCGCCGAGAGAATTTTCCAAAAAGTCCGTTGACACGTCCGGAAGGGCTCCGCACGGTTTCCCTCCCATTTGTTGCAGGGTGGAGCAGCCTGGTAGCTCGTCAGGCTCATAACCTG
>ENA-UOVV01000194-UOVV01000194.1-compost-metagenome-genome-assembly--contig:-NODE-194-length-90893-cov-84.991050_pt1 | contig 90893 bp, 96 predicted proteins | sample MGYA00238155_ERZ761577 | MGnify/ENA primary metagenome ERZ761577 (study PRJEB28898, sample SAMN06268775) | compost metagenome | isolation source: Emeryville, CA | place: USA:Emeryville, CA | collected... | reverse complement strand
CTGAAACCTGCGGCAGCATGATCAGGCTCTTTCCACACGAAGCGCGATTGATCCATTGTTGTTGGCGTACCAGTACCGATTGAAGCTGGCCGGATTCGCCGCGATCGGATCGGTGCCGAGGAACCTCCCCGCGATCGGGTCATAGTAGCGCTGCTGCATGTAGCTCAACCCGGTGAGCGCGTCGGTGACATGGCCCGTGTAGCCGGGGCCTTGTTCGTACGTCCCGTTCGCTGGTGCGCCGTACGGCTCGTACGTGTACCGCTTCGTCACGGCTCCGGTTGGGTTGGTCTCCGCCACCGGACTGCGCAGCGCGTCGGTGTGAATGTAGGTGGTCCGGGTTTCGACGGCTCGATGATTGGCAAACACCTCCACTTCGTACGAATCCTGCGTGTACGGACTGCATTGCGTGCCCACGCAAGCGCTGACCGCATAGGTGTATACCGAAACCTCCGGATTGCACGACTGTACATCGGCCCATACCGATCACCGGCGACAAGCCTATCCTGCACTAGCTGCTTTCCTTTCGGGCATGGCCGTTCCTCCCAAGCAGCGGGAAGAGGATTCAGGACAACAAGGGCTCACGGATCAGCCGGGCCAACTGGCCTCATTCGCCACGCGGCATCCAGTCCTGCGCCTCGTGCCACACGTGCAGCACTTCCAGCGCATCGCCCCGCTCGCGGTACACCAGCAGGTACGGCGTCCGGCTCACCACCCACTCCCGCGTGCCCGGCACCCGGCCCGGACGCCCCAGCGCCGGCCGTTCGCACAACCGCCGCGCCGCGTCCACGATCCGCTGCGCCATCAGCGTGGCCGCCCTCGGGTTCAAGCCGTGGTAGCAGTCCTGCGCGTGTTCGAGTTGGCGGGCGGCCGGCTTCGTCCACTCAAGCCGCAACATCCACGCCCCATTTGGCGAACATCGCCTTGATCGCCTCGGGGCTGACGAACTCGCCACGGTCGGCCGCCGCGATGCCTTCCTTCACTGCTTCGTGGAACCGGGCCTCGTCCACGGCGCGCACCACGTCGTCCCAACTGGCCGCCTCGGGCAGCGTGTCGATCAGCTTGTGCGCTTCCTGTTTGACGGCGGACATGGCGGGCGCCTCGGTGGGGATCGTCTGCATTCTAGACCTCTGGATCGGGGGTGGATGAACGGGTCAGCTTGGCCGCCGGGTGCGTCGCCGCGTGCACCGCCTGCAACCGGGCAATGGAGACGTGGGTGTAGCGCTGGGTGCTGGTGATCTGGCCGTGGCCGAGGATTTCCTGCACGTGGCGGATGTCCGCGCCGTTGTCGAGCATCGCCGTGGCCATCGTGTGCCGGAACAGGTGCCCTTGGCGCTCATGCTGGCGATCAGACCGTGCTCGTCGAGCAGGGCGCGATGTTCGTGCGAGCAGTACTGACTGCCACGATCGGTATGCATGATCACGCCGCGTGGCATCTTGCGCTTGAACAGCGCCATGCGCAGCGCGTCACACACCAGGGAAGCGGGCATCCGATCCCCCATCGACCAGCCCACGATCCGACGCGAGTACAGGTCCATCACCGCCGCCAGATACAGCCAGCCCTCGTCGGTCCAGATGTACGTGATGTCGCCTACCAACGGGATTCGAGGATCAGCCGTGCAGGTCGGCCAGGTCGGTCGGCATCAGCTGCCGGTAGTGCAGCACCGTCAGGATTTCCACCTGCGTCGGCGTCACCCGGTAGATCAGGCGATACGGCCGCTCCAGCAGTTCCCGAACCTCCACCGGCCGATAGCGATCCAGCCGCTTGCCCATCGCCGGCAACCCGCCCAGTTCCAGCGCACGGCGTGCCAACTGGATCGCCACCGATCCCGCTACCGCCGGCGCGTGTTCTTTCAGGTAGCTCTGGATTTCCAGCAGCCGGGCTTGCGCACCCGGCGTCCAGTAGACCCTCACGCCGTCAACTCAAGCTGCCGGAGCACATCCTCGGCCGCGATCAGCTGCCCGGCATCGGCTTCGTCGATGCCCTTCTCGATGGCACGGTGCAGCGCCACCTGATAGATCAGGTCTTCCCAACTCGCATCGTCAGGCAACTCGTCCACCAGCTTGTGGGCCTGCTGTTTGAACACGGCGGACATGGCGGGAGCCTCGTAGGGGATCGGGTGCATTCTAGCTCCGCCGACCCCGCCGTGCCTCGCGGTCCAGCTGCCGCAGCCGCGCATACAGCAGCCGCTCCACCACCTTCGCCACCTGCTCGGCCTGCTGCGACAGTACTTGCCCAAGCGCTGCGATCTCGGGACCATCACCGACGAAGAGCTTCAACGGATCGAAGATCGATTGAACGATCGACCGCGAAAGCGGCTAGGCTATCGCTCGCCTCGCGAGGTGTTCGAGGCGCATCTCAAACGCGGTGCACTTCAGAGTTGAATCCACCAGGCTCTTTCCACACGGGTCGCGAGAGAGCCTGTTATCGGCATCCTGTTGTGTTTGCGCTGACGATGCAGGCATCGCCTCGATCAGGCTGGGCCGAATCCGTCTCCGCGCGCCGGGAAATGTTCGGCCAGATACGCCGACATCTGCTCCAGCAGAAAGGTGCGGAATTGCCGGGCGGCGGGGGTCAGGCGTTTCGCGCGCATGTGGACGACGTGCCAGTTGCGCACCACGGGCGTGCCGGTGACGTCGAGCAGGGCCACTTCGCCGGTGCGGCGCTCCAGCGCGAGTGTGTGCAGCGACAGCAGGCTGATGCCCATGCCGGCCATGACCGCCTGTTTCACGGTTTCGTTGCTGCCCATGATGATCGAGCGCGCGGGCGTGAACAGGTGCTGCTTGAACATCGTTTCCATCACGTTGCGGGTACCGGAAGCGGGTTCGCGCAGGAGGAAGGTTTCGCCGCGCAGTTCGTGCAGGTCGAAGGTGCCGGCAGCGGCGAGCGGATGGTCGCGCGCGGCGACGAGCATGTGCGGGTTTTCGGCGACCGCTTCGGTGAGCGCATCGAGCTTGTCCGGCGGGCGGCCCATCATCGCCAGATCGATTTCGTTGTCTTCGAGCAGGCGGATCAGGGTGCCGCGATTGCCGACCGAGAAGCGTACGTCGATGTCCGGAAACTCCTGCGCGAACACCGACAGCAGGCGCGGCATGAAGTACTTGGCGGTGCTGACGAGGCCGACCACGACGGTGCCGCCGCGCAAGCCTTGCAGCGCCTGAAGCGACTGCTCGGCATCCTGCAATTCGCCCAGTACGCGCGCGGCGTGGCTGCGCAGCAGGGTACCGGCTTCGGTGAGCGCGAGACGGCGGCCGATGCGCTCGAACAACGGCAGGCCGATCGCGGTTTCGAGCTGGCGGATCTGCATCGAAACGGCCGGCTGGGTGAGGTGCAGCGCCTCGGCGGTGCGGGCGAAGCTCATCAGCCGCGAGGCTTCGAGGAATACCTGCAACTGGCGCAGCGTGAGGTGGCGAATCATGCGCGAATCATAAGAAATCCCTTATCTCACGTAAAAAACATCGTGAATTAACTTTTTCTCGTGGCGCCCCTACGGTTTGCCGACCGCATCGCAGGAGCCGCCCGATGGCCGCCACCGCCGCATCCACCCGCAAACGCTACGACGCCGGTGTCCTCAAGTACCGCGACATGGGCTACTGGGCACCGGGCTACGAAGTCCGCGCCACCGACGTGCTGGCCGTGTTCCGCATCACGCCGCAGGAAGGCGTCGATCCCGAGGAAGCCGCCGCCGCCGTGGCCGGCGAATCCTCGACCGCGACCTGGACGGTGGTCTGGACCGACCGCCTGACCGCTTGCGACGAGTACCGCGCCAAGGCGTATCGCGTCGATCCGGTGCCCGGCACCGGCCCCGGCACGAATACCGAGCAGCAGTATTTCGCCTGGATCGCGTATGACCTCGACCTGTTCGAGGAAGGCTCGATCGCCAACCTCACCGCGTCGATCATCGGCAACGTGTTCAGCTTCAAGCCGCTGAAGGCGGCGCGGCTGGAAGACATGCGCTTCCCGATCGCGTACGTGAAGACCTTCCGCGGCCCGCCGACCGGGATCGTGGTCGAGCGCGAGCGGCTGGACAAGTTCGGCCGGCCGCTGCTTGGCGCGACGACGAAACCCAAATTGGGCCTGTCCGGCAAGAACTACGGCCGCGTCGTCTACGAGGCGCTCAAGGGCGGTCTGGATTTCGTCAAGGACGACGAGAACATCAACTCGCAGCCGTTCATGCACTGGCGCGACCGATTCCTCTACTGCATGGAAGCAGTGAACCGCGCCGCCGCCGAGACCGGCGAGGTCAAGGGCCACTACCTCAACATCACCGCCGGCACGATGGAGGAGATGTACAAGCGCGCCGAATTCGCCAAGGAACTCGGCAGCGTGATCGTGATGGTGGATCTGATCGTCGGCTGGACCGCGATCCAGTCGATCAGCAACTGGTGCCGCGACAACGACATGCTGCTGCACATGCACCGCGCCGGTCACGGCACCTACACCCGGCAGAAGAACCACGGCATCAGCTTCCGCGTGATCAGCAAGTGGCTGCGTCTGGCTGGCGTCGATCACCTGCATGCCGGCACCGCAGTCGGCAAGCTCGAAGGCGACCCGAACACCGTGCAGGGTTTCTACAACGTGTTGCGCGAGTCGAAGAACGAGGTCGACCTGCAGCGCGGCATCTTCTACGAACAGGACTGGGGCGGGCTGCGCAAGGTGATGCCGGTCGCCTCCGGCGGCATCCACGCCGGGCAGATGCACCAGCTGATCGACCTGTTCGGCGACGACGTGGTGCTGCAGTTCGGCGGCGGCACCATCGGCCATCCGCACGGTATCCAGGCGGGTGCGACCGCCAATCGCGTCGCACTCGAAGCGATGGTCAAGGCGCGCAACGAAGGCCGTGACATCGCCAGCGAAGGCCCGGAAATCCTGCGCAGCGCCGCCACTTGGTGCAAGCCGCTGGCCGCTGCGCTGGAGACGTGGAAGGACGTGACCTTCAACTACACCTCCACCGACACGCCCGACTTCGTGCCGACCGTGACGCCGGCCTGATTGCCCTCACCCCAACTCCTTTCCCGCAAGCGGGAGAGGGGCGCAAGCGGAGACATTTCATGCGCATCACCCAAGGCACCTTCTCGTTCCTGCCCGACCTCACCGACGACGAGATCGGCCTGCAGGTCGCCTATGCCCTGAAGCAAGGCTGGGCGCTGGCGGTCGAATACACCGACGACCCGCACCCGCGCAACGCCTACTGGGAGATGTGGGGCAATCCGATGTTCGACCTGGTCGATCCGGCCGCGGTCGTGCACGAGGTGCGCGAATGCCGCAAGGTGTTTCCGCGCCACTACATCAAGATCAACGCCTTCGATTCCACCCGCGGTTTCGAGACGGTGCGCCTGAGCTTCATCGTCAATCGTCCGCCGGAAGAACCGGGCTTCGCGCTGGAACGCATCGAAGCCGAAGGGCGCACGCAGCGCTACGCGATCCGCGCCTACGCGACGGATGAGCCGGAAGGCAAGCGGTACTGACCCATGGATACCGCCTGCGTGCCCGACGCATCCGCGCCCGCCGTTTCGCTGACCGGGCTGTACCGCGAAGCCGGCATCGGCGATGTGTTCGAACGGCTCGATCGCGAGCTGGTCGGCCTCGCCCCGGTCAAGACGCGCATCCGCGAGATCGCGGCGCTGCTCGTCGTCGATCGTGCGCGCCGCGTGCTCGGCATGGCATCGACCGCGCCGAGCCTGCACATGTGCTTCACCGGCAATCCCGGCACCGGCAAGACCACGGTCGCGCAACGCATGGCCGAGCTGTTGCACGGACTGGGCTACATCCGCCGCAATCATCTGATCGCGGTGACGCGCGATGACCTCGTCGGCCAGTACATCGGCCACACCGCGCCGAAGACGCGCGAAGTGCTGAAGAAGGCGATGGGCGGCGTGCTGTTCATCGACGAGGCGTACTACCTGTACCGGCCCGAGAACGAGCGCGACTACGGCCAGGAATCGATCGAGATCCTCTTGCAGGCGATGGAAAACAACCGCGACGACCTCGTGGTGATCCTCGCCGGTTACAAGGACCGCATGGACACGTTCTTCCGCAGCAATCCGGGGCTGTCCTCGCGCATCGCGCATCACGTGGACTTCCCCGACTTCGCGGCGGACGAACTGTTCGAGATCGCGCGGCGCATGGCAGCGGGCATGGACTACCGGCTCGACGCCGGTGCCGAGCAGGCGCTTCGCGAGTACATCCCGCTGCGCATGCGCCGGCCGCATTTCGCGAACGCGCGCTCGATCCGCAACGCGCTCGACCGCGCCCGGCTGCGCCAGGCCAACCGGCTGTTCTCGCGCGCGTTGGCCGGGCCGGGAGATGTCGACGCCGAGGCACTCGCGACGCTCGCGGCCGAGGACATCCGCGCCAGTCGCGTGTTCGCCGCCGCACACACGAACGAGGAGGAGCGGACATGAACGCCGCAACCGTCGAAGAGCCGCAGCAGACGCTGAACGCGTTCCTGGAGGCAGCCCTCGGCACCACGCCGGAGGGACGCGATCTCGCCGACGTGCTGCTGCACGTCGGCGATGCGGTGCGCGCCGTCTCGCGCGAGGTCGCGCGCGGCGCGCTCGCGCGATCCCGGCCGGTCGCCGGCGCGGTGAACGTGCAGGGCGAGACGCAGAAGCCGCTCGACGTGCTCGCCAACGACCTGTTCCTGCGCATCTGCGCCGATGGCGAATGCGTCGCCGGTATGGCGTCGGAGGAGATGGAGGATCCGGTCGCGGTGCCGTGCAGCGGCACGCGCACGAAGCACCTGCTCGTGTTCGACCCGCTCGACGGTTCCTCGAACATCGACATCAACGTCACCGTCGGCTCGATCTTCTCGGTGTTGCGCCACGACGGCGCCGGCGAGCCGCAGCCGGAGCACTACCTCCAGCCTGGCCATCGCCAGCTTGCCGCCGGCTACGCGCTGTACGGACCTTCCACGCTGCTCGTGCTGAGCGTCGGCGACGGCACGCACGGATTCAGCCTCGACGCCGACCGCGGCACGTTCGTGCTGACGCATCCTGCGCTGCGCATCGCACCGGAGGCGCGCGAGTTCGCGATCAACATGTCCAACGCACGCTTCTGGGAGCCGCCCGTGCAGCGATACGTCGCCGCGTGCAAGGCCGGCGTCGAGGGCGACATCGGGCGCGACTACAACATGCGCTGGGTCGCTTCGATGGTGGCCGAGGTGCACCGCATCCTGCTGCGTGGCGGCGTCTACCTGTACCCGCGCGACCGCAAGCTGCCGCGCAAGGCAGGACGCCTGCGCCTGCTGTACGAGGCCAATCCGATGGCGATGCTCGTCGAGCAGGCGGGCGGCCGCGCGAGCACCGGGCGCGCGCGCCTGTCCGACGTGGTGCCGGATGCCATCCACCAGCGCATCCCGGTGATCCTCGGCGCGCGCGAGGACGTCGAGCGCATCGAGCGCTACCACCGCGAGTTCGACGAGGGCTCCGACAAGCCGTTCGCCTCGCCGCTCTTCAACGAATTCTCGCTGTTCCTTCCGGAGGCACGCTGATGTCCGTGCGACACCCGATCATCGCGATCACCGGCTCGTCGGGGGCCGGTACCACGACCGTGCTGCAGAGCTTCCAGCACATCTTCCGCCGCGAGGGCATCACCGCGCAGATCGTCGAGGGCGACGCCTTCCATCGCTACGACCGCGCCGAGATGCGCGAGCGCATGCGCGAGGCGGAGGCGCGGGGCAACCGGCATTTCAGTCACTTCGGGCCCGAAACCAACCTGTTCGCGGAACTGGAAGCCCTGTTCCGCGACTACGGAGAGAGCGGCACCGGCCGGCTGCGCAAGTATCTGCACGACGACGCCGAGGCGGCCCCGTTCAACCAGCCGCCCGGCACCTTCACGCCGTGGGAGGACATCCCGGCCGGCACCGATCTCCTGTTCTACGAGGGCCTGCACGGCGCGGTGAAGCACGGCGACATCGACGTGTCGCGCCATCCGGACCTGCTGGTCGGCGTGGTGCCGACGATCAACCTGGAATGGATCCAGAAGCTGCACCGCGACCAGAAGACGCGCGGCTATTCGCAGGAAGCCGTGGTGGACACGATCCTGCGCCGCATGCCCGACTACGTGCACCACATCGTGCCGCAGTTCTCGCGCACCCACGTGAACTTCCAGCGGGTGCCCACCGTCGACACCTCCAACCCGTTCATCGCGCGCGACATCCCGACGCCGGACGAGAGCTTCGTGGTGATCCGCTTCGCCAACCCCAAGGGCATCGACTTCTCGTACCTGCGCAACATGCTGCACGACTCGTTCATGAGCCGGCCGAACAGCATCGTGGTGCCGGGCGGAAAGATGGGGCTGGCGATGCAGATCATCTTCACGCCGATGATCCTGCAGCTCATGGATCGCAAGCGCCGCGCGCAGCGGGAGGCCGCATGAGCGTGCCGCAGCCGTCGCCCGCCGGCCGGCCTTCGCCGCGCGACTGCGCCAATGCGATCCGCATGCTCGCCGTCGACGCGGTGCAGGCCGCGAACTCGGGCCATCCCGGCGCGCCGATGGGCATGGCGGACATCGCCGAGGTGCTCTGGCAACGCTACCTGCGGCACGATCCCGCCGATCCGCAGTGGCCGGACCGCGATCGTTTCGTGCTGTCGAACGGGCACGCCTCGATGCTGCTCTACGCGCTGCTGCACCTGACCGGCTACGACCTGCCGATCGACGAGCTGCGGCGCTTCCGGCAACTGCACAGCCGCACGCCGGGGCATCCGGAATTCGGCGAGACGCCCGGCGTCGAAACCACCACCGGCCCGCTCGGCCAGGGTCTGGCCAACGCGGTCGGCATGGCGCTGGCCGAGAAGCTGCTCGCCGCCGAGTTCAACCGCGACGACGCGGACATCATCGACCACCATACCTACGTGTTCCTCGGCGACGGCTGCCTGATGGAAGGCATCTCGCACGAGGCCTGCTCGCTGGCCGGCACGCTCGGCCTCGGCAAGCTGATCGCGTTCTACGACGACAACGGCATCTCGATCGACGGCGAAGTCGAGGGCTGGTTCACGGACGACACGGCGATGCGCTTCGAGTCGTATGGCTGGCAGGTCATCCGGTCGGTCGATGGCCACGATGCCGAGGCCGTCGACCAGGCGATCCGGCTCGCGCGCAGCGATTGCCTGCGTCCGACCTTGATCTGCTGCCGGACGCGGATCGGCTACGGCAGCCCCAACAAGGCGGGTACCGAGGCCGTGCACGGCGCGCCGCTCGGCGCGGACGAGATCGTCGCCACACGTGCGCAGCTCGACTGGCCGCACGCGCCGTTCGCGATCCCCGATGCGATCGCGGCCGAATGGGATGCTCGCCCGCGCGGCGCGCAGCTTTCCGCCGAGTGGCGCGAGCGCTTCGCTGCCTACGAGGCGCGGCATCCGCAGCAGGCGGCCGAGTTCCTGCGCCGCGTCCGAGGCAGTGCCGACGGCGGGCCGCAGCTGCCGGCGGACTGGCCGGACGCACTCGAACGCATCGTCGATGCGCAAGTGGACGATCGGCCCGTCGCGACGCGCAAGGCGAGCCAGCGCGTGATCGCGCAGCTCGCGCGCGTGCTGCCCGAGTTGCTCGGCGGCTCGGCCGACCTGACCGGATCGAACCTGACCGACTGGCCGGACTGCCGCTCCGTCACCGCGGACGAGGGCGGCGACTACATCCATTACGGCGTGCGCGAATTCGGCATGGCCGCGATCATGAACGGCATCGCGCTGCACGGCGGGTTCCTGCCGTTCGGCGGCACGTTCGCGGTGTTCTCCGACTATTCGCGCAATGCGATCCGCATGGCCGCGTTGATGCGCCAGCGCGTGATCCACGTGCTGACCCACGATTCGATCGGCCTCGGCGAGGACGGCCCGACACACCAGCCGGTAGAGCATGCCGCGAGCCTGCGCCTGATCCCCAACCTCGATGTCTGGCGTCCTTGCGATGCGCTCGAAACCGCCGCGGCGTGGATCGCCGCGGTCGGCCGCACCGGCGAGGACGCGGGACCGAGCGCGCTGCTGCTGTCGCGGCAGAGCCTTCCGCCGCTGCATGCCGATGCGGACGACTGGCGCACGATCCTGCGCGGTGGCTACGTGCTGGCCGATGCCGAGGCGCCCGTCGCCGCGATCGTGGCGACCGGCTCGGAAGTCCGGCTCGCGCTCGCTGCACGGGAGGAACTCGCCGCGCAGGGGATTGCCGTTCGCGTCGTCTCGATGCCGTGCACGCGCCGCTTCGATCTCCAGCCGGCCGACTGGCGCGAGGCGGTGCTGCCGTCGCGGCTGCCCTGCGTCGCGGTGGAGGCGGCGGCACGCGACGGCTGGTGGAAGTACGTCGGCCGCGACGGCGCCGTGGTCGGACTCGACGGCTTCGGTGCGTCCGCGCCGGCCGATGCCCTGTACGCGCATTTCGGGATCACCGTCGAGGCGGTGGTCGATGCGGTGCGCGGTGTGCTCGGCACGACGGGATGAGCGTGCCGCGGTTCCGCGACATCGAGGCCGTGCTGTTCGACCTCGACGGCACGCTGGTGGACAGTGCCGGCGATCTGCACGCCGCCGCGGCGGAACTCGCGGCCGCGCTCGGCTTCGCGGCGATGTCGCCGGCCGGCGTGCGCGCCTGCATCGGTCATGGCATGCGCGAGCTGGTCGCCTGCGTGCTGCGCCACGGCTCCGGACGCGAACCCGTGGCGGCCGAACTGGATGCGGCGACGGCACGCTTCGGCGATGCGTATGCGCGAATCAACGGCACGCACGCGCGGGCCTGCCCGGGCGCGATCGCCTGCCTGCGGCGGCTGCGCGCCGATGGCGTGCGCACGGCGATCGTCACCAACAAGCCGACCCGCTTCATCGCACCGCTGCTGGCGCGAACCGGCATGGCCGATGCGTTCGACGCGATCGTCGGCGGCGGAGACCTGCCCGCGCTGAAGCCGCGCCCCGAGCCGCTGCTGCATGCCTGCCGCTTGCTCGGCACCGCGCCGCTTCATGCGCTGATGGTCGGCGATTCCGGCGTGGACGTGGCAGCCGCGCGCGCGGCCGGCTGTCCGGTGGCCTGCGTGCGCGGCGGCTATCCCGCCGGCGCCGACCTCGCCGCGCTCGGCGTGCCGCTGCTCGACGACCTCTCCTGCCTGCCGCCGCTTCTGGAGCGCGCGGTGGGCGCCCCCCTTCCTTCCCACGCGAGAACCTGACATGGGCCTGATTGCACTGCGCACGCTCCTCGACCATGCCGCCGACAACGACTACGGCGTGCCTGCGTTCAACATCAACAACATGGAGCAGATCAACGCGATCATGCAGGCGGCCGCGCGCTGCGATTCGCCGGTGATCCTGCAAGCCTCCGCCGGCGCGCGCAAGTACGCCGGCGAGCCGATGCTGCGGCGGATGGTGGAAGCCGCGATCGAGATGCATCCGCAGATCCCGATCGTGCTGCACCAGGACCACGGCGCGAGTCCGGCGGTGTGTCTCGCCTCCATCCGCAGCGGCTTCACCAGCGTGATGATGGACGGCTCGCTGATGCCGGACATGAAGACGCCGTCCACCTACGAGTACAACGTCGAGGTGACCGCGAAGGTCGTCGAGATGGCGCACGCGGTCGGCGTGTCGGTCGAGGGCGAGCTCGGCTGCCTCGGTTCGCTGGAAACCGGCCGTGCCGGCGAGGAGGACGGCTCCGGTGCAGAGGGCGAGCTGGACCATTCGCAACTGCTGACCGACCCCGAGCAGGCCGCCGACTTCGTCGCGCGCACCGGCGTCGATGCGCTCGCGATCGCGATCGGCACCTCGCACGGTGCGTACAAGTTCCGCCGTCCGCCGAGCGGCGACACGCTCGCCATGGGGCGACTGAAGGAAATCCATGCGCGCATTCCGGACACGCACCTCGTGATGCACGGGTCCAGTTCGGTTCCGCAGGAATGGCTCACCGTGATCCGCGAGTTCGGCGGCGACATCCCGGAGACCTATGGCGTGCCGGTCGAGGAGATCGTCGAGGGCATCCGCAACGGCGTGCGCAAGGTCAACATCGATACCGACATCCGCCTCGCGATGACCGGCGCGATGCGCCGCCTGATGGCCGAGAAGCCCGGCGAGTTCGATCCGCGCGCGTTCCTCAAGGCCGCGACCGCCGCCGCGTCCGATCTCTGCGAGCAGCGCTTCATGGCCTTCGGCAGCGCGGGGCAGGCCGCGAGCCTGCGCGGCATGCCGGGATGAGCCGGCGGCACCGGACGATGGGCGCGCGCGGCGTCCATCGTGCGCCGCGACAATTTGCCGGAATTTGCTAAGCAACTTTGCAATCGTTCGTTTTCCGCGGAAAACCCCCGTTTTTCGCTTGCGGCGCATCGATTCGTTCCACTACATATCGTCCACCCAGTACCCATCGGCATCTCGGGAGGACGTTGGCGTGGAAACCTTCTACGAAGTGATGCGTCGTCAGGGAATCTCCCGGCGCAGCTTTCTCAAGTACTGCTCGCTCACCGCGACGTCGCTGGGCCTCGGTCCGGCCTTCATCCCGCAGATCGCGCACGCGATGGAAACCAAGCCGCGCACGCCGGTGCTGTGGCTGCACGGACTGGAATGCACGTGCTGCTCGGAGAGCTTCATCCGCTCGGCGCACCCGCTCGCCAAGGACGTGGTGCTGTCGATGATCTCGCTCGACTACGACGACACGCTGATGGCCGCTGCCGGCCATCAGGCCGAGGCGATCCTCGACGAGATCATGACCAAGTACAAGGGCAACTACATCCTCGCGGTCGAGGGCAATCCGCCGCTCAACCAGGAAGGCATGAGCTGCATCATCGGCGGGCGTCCGTTCCTCGATCAGCTCAGGCACGTGGCGAAGGACTGCAAGGCGATCATCTCGTGGGGCTCGTGCGCGTCGTGGGGCTGCGTGCAGGCCGCCAAGCCGAATCCGACCCAGGCGACGCCGGTGCACAAGGTCATCACCGACAAGCCGATCATCAAGGTGCCCGGCTGCCCGCCGATCGCCGAGGTCATGACCGGCGTCATCACCTACATGCTCACCTTCGATCGCATCCCCGAACTGGACCGGCAGGGGCGGCCGAAGATGTTCTATTCGCAGCGCATCCACGACAAGTGCTACCGCCGGCCGCACTTCGATGCGGGCCAGTTCGTCGAGAGTTTCGACGACGAGGGTGCGCGCAAGGGCTACTGCCTCTACAAGGTCGGCTGCAAGGGGCCGACCACGTACAACGCATGTTCCACGACGCGCTGGAACGAAGGCACCAGCTTCCCCATCCAGGCCGGCCACGGCTGCATCGGCTGTTCCGAGGACGGCTTCTGGGACAAGGGCTCGTTCTACGACCGCCTGACCGACATCCACCAGTTCGGCATCGAGGCGAACGCCGACAAGGTCGGCATGACCGCAGCCGGCATCGTCGGCGCCGCGATCGCGGCACATGCGGCCGCCAGCGCGATCAAGCGCGTGCGCGATACCAGCAAGGCGGCCGAAAAGCCCACCGTCTGAGCCACTGAACAGGAAGCCGGAACGTCATGGGATACGAAACGCAGGGTTTCAATCTGGACGACAGCGGTCGTCGCATCGTCGTCGACCCGGTCACCCGCATCGAAGGGCACATGCGCTGCGAGGTGAACGTCGACGAGAACAACGTCATCCGCAACGCCGTGTCCACGGGCACCATGTGGCGCGGCCTCGAAGTCATTCTCAAGGGCCGCGATCCGCGTGATGCGTGGGCGTTCGTCGAGCGCATCTGCGGCGTCTGCACGGGCTGCCACGCGCTGACCAGCGTGCGCGCGGTCGAGGACGCACTCGGCATCCGCATCCCGCCGAACGCGCACCTCATCCGCGAGATGATGGCCAAGACGCTGCAGGTGCACGACCACGCCGTGCATTTCTACCACCTGCATGCGCTGGACTGGGTCGATGTCGTGTCCGCGCTCAACGCGGACCCGAAGAAGACCTCGGAACTGCAGCAACTGGTGTCGCCGAGCCATCCGATGTCCTCGCCGGGCTACTTCCGCGACATCCAGAACCGGCTGAAGAAGTTCGTCGAGTCGGGCCAGCTCGGCCCGTTCATGAACGGCTACTGGGGCAACAAGGCCTACGTGCTGCCGCCCGAGGCGAACCTGATGGCCGTCACGCATTACCTCGAGGCGCTGGACCTGCAGAAGGAGTGGGTCAAGATCCACACCATCTTCGGCGGCAAGAATCCGCATCCGAACTACCTCGTCGGCGGCGTGCCCTGCGCGATCAACATCGACGGCGACCTTGCCGCCGGCGCGCCGATCAACATGGAGCGCCTCAACTTCGTCAAGGCGCGCATCGACGAGATCATCGAGTTCAACAAGAACGTCTACGTGCCCGACGTGCTCGCGATCGGCACGATCTACAAGGCGAACGGCTGGCTCTACGGCGGCGGCCTGTCGGCCACCAACGTGCTGGACTACGGCGAGTACCCGAAGGTCAACTACGACAAGTCCACCGACCAGCTTCCGGGCGGTGCGATCATCAACGGCAACTGGGACGAGATCCACGAAGTGGATCCGCGCGATCCCGAGCAGGTGCAGGAGTTCGTCACGCACTCCTGGTACAAGTACGCCGACGAGACACGCGGCCTGCATCCGTGGGACGGCGTGACCGAGCCGAACTACCAGCTCGGACCGAAGGCCAAGGGCACGTCCACGCGCATCGACGAGATCGACGAGTCGGCCAAGTACTCGTGGATCAAGTCGCCGCGCTGGCGCGAGCACGCGATGGAAGTCGGGCCGCTGTCGCGCTACATCCTCGGCTATGCACACGCGCTCAAGGGCAACCGGTACTGCCAGCGCGTGAAGGAGCAGATCGAGTACAGCGCGCACATGATCAACAGCGCGATCCCGGCGGCGCTCGGGCTTCCCGAAACCGACTACGGTCCCAAGCAGCTCCTGCCGACCACGATCGGGCGCACCCTCGCGCGCGCGCTGGAAGGCCAGTACTGCGGCGAGATGATGCTCGACGACTGGAACGATCTCGTCTCCAACATCCGCAACGGCGACAGCAGCACCGCCAACGTCGAGAAGTGGGATCCGTCGACCTGGCCGAAGGAGTGCAAGGGCGTCGGTACGGTCGCCGCGCCGCGCGGCGGCCTGGCGCACTGGATCCGCATCAGGGACGGCCGCATCGAGAACTACCAGTGCGTCGTGCCGACCACGTGGAACGGCTCGCCGCGCGATCACAAGGGCCAGATCGGCGCGTTCGAGGCGTCGCTGATGAACACGCCGATGGCCGATCCGGAGCAGCCTGTCGAGATCCTGCGCACGCTGCATTCGTTCGATCCGTGCCTTGCGTGCTCGACCCACGTGATGAGCCCGGACGGACAGGAACTCAGCAAGGTGCGGGTGCGCTGAGCAGTCGCATCCGACCGCAGAGGAGGCAATCGCGATGACCACGCAAGCGAACACCGCCGCGGTCGCCGACGCCACCGGCGTCGACGAATCCGCCGTCCGCAGCAGCCAGAGCGTCAAGTCGATCTACGTATACGAGGCTCCGGTGCGCATCTGGCACTGGATCAACGCGCTCGCGATCGTCGTGCTGTGCGTGACCGGCTACTTCATCGGCTCACCGCTTCCGACGCAGCCCGGCGAGGCGAGCGCCAACTACCTGATGGGCTATATCCGCTTCGCGCACTTCGCCGCCGGCTACGTGTTCGCGGTCGGCATGATCCTGCGCATCTACTGGGCGATCGTCGGCAACCACCATGCGCGCGAACTGTTCTCGGTGCCGATCCTCACCCGCGCGTACTGGGCCGAGGTCTGGTCCATGTTCAAGTGGTACGCGTTCCTCTCGCCGCGCCCGAACCGCTACGTCGGCCACAACCCGCTGGCGCGCTTCGCGATGTTCTTCGTGTTCCTGCTGTGCGCGTTCTTCATGATCGCCACCGGGTTCGCGCTGTACGGCGAAGGGCTCGGCATCGGCTCGTGGGCGGACCGCATGTTCGGCTGGGTGATCCCGCTGTTCGGCCAGTCGCAGGACGTGCACACGTGGCACCACCTCGGCATGTGGGTGATGGTCACCTTCATCATGCTGCATGTCTATGCCGCGATCCGCGAGGACATCATGGGGCGCCAGAGCATCGTCAGCACGATGATTTCCGGCTATCGCACGTTCAAGGACTGAGCCTGGCATGACCGGATCGGCGTCGCGCGTCGTCGTGCTCGGCATCGGCAACCTGCTGTGGGCCGATGAAGGTTTCGGCGTGCGCTGCGTCGAGGCACTGCAGCGCGGCTACGTGTTCGAGCCGGAAATCCGGCTCGTCGACGGCGGCACGCAGGGGCTGTACCTGCTCGATCTGGTGCAGGACGCGGACCGGTTGCTCATCCTCGATGCGATCGACTACGGCCTCACCCCCGGAACGCTGCGCGTCATCGAGGGCGACGACGTGCCGCGCTTCCTCGGCGCGAAGAAGATGAGCCTGCACCAGACCGGATTCCAGGAGGTGCTGGCGCTGGCGCAACTGACCGGGCGGTATCCCTCCGAAGTGGTGCTCATCGGCTGCCAGCCGGAGGAACTCGAGGACTACGGCGGCAGCCTGCGCCCGGTCGTCAAGCAGGCGCTGCAGGCGGCGGTCGACGAGGCGCTTCTGGTGCTTCGGCGATGGCAGATCGCGGCGCGGCCGCGCGAGGGCGACGACGATCGCGACGATCCGCTCGCGCTCGACATCTACGAGCGCGGCCGCCCGTCGGCCGACGAGGCCTGCCGCATCGGCGACGCGCGCGTCATCGCGCAATCGCCGCGCGAAGGGGAGTAGACGGCGTGTGCATCGGCATTCCCATGCAGGCGATCCAGACCGCGCCGGGGCGCGCGCGGGTGGCCGGCCGCGGGGAGGTGCGCGACGTCGACACCACGCTGATCGGCGAAGTGGAAGCCGGGGAATGGGTGCTGGTGTTCCTCGACGGCGCGCGCGAGCGGCTTGATCCGCAGCGTGCGCAGGAGATGAACGAGACGCTCGATCTCGTGGAAGCCGCGCTCGCCGGCCGGTCCGCGCGGGAACCGCATTTCACGTTGCCGTCCGAGATGGACGCCGCGCAGCTCGCGGCGCTGACGGGCGGCACGTCCTGACCGCATGCCCGACGAGGAGCCCGCCCACGTGAACGCCGCCGCCATCACCATCGATGCCCATCCGCTGATCGAGCGTCTGGCCGGGTCCGCGCTGGCGCGCTGGATCGGCCTTGCCGATGTCGATGCCTTCATCAGCGCCCCGGGCGATCACGTGCTGTTCTTCCACTCCGATCCGGTGCGCTTCCCGGAATGCCTCGATGTCGCCGTGGTGTTGCCGGAGCTGGCCGCCGCGCATCCGGGACGCTTCGACGTCGGCGTCGTGGTGCCGGCCGATGCCGAGGCGCTGTCGCAGCGGTTCGGTCGCCCGAAATGGCCGTCGCTGGTGTTCTTCCGCGACGGACGCTATGTCACGTCGATCGGTGGCATCCTCGACTGGACCGATTACGTCGAGCGCGTCGGTGCCGCGCTTGCGATGCAGCCCACGCGCGTGCCGATCGGCATCCCGGTCGCGGTCGAGGGCGGCGCATCGGCCGGCTGCGGAGGTGCGGCATGAGCGAGCAGCGCGCGGGCCTGCGCCAGATTCCGATTCCCGTGGTGGTGGTCGGGCCCGGCAGCCAGCCGGAGGAGGACACGCTCGACTACATGGTGATGCCGCGCGGCATGGATACCTACGTGCCGCCGAGCATGCCGGAGCCCGAGCAGATGGCCGGTCACGAGGCCGTCCTCGGCGTACTCGGCGACATCGTGCGCGCGCTGGAAGCGCGTCTGTCGGGGCAGCCGGCCGCACCCATTTCCCTCGACGACCTGCACGCGGAGGATCGCGCGCTGGTCAACCAGATCCTCGGCGAGGGCGAGGTCGGCGTGCAGGTCGCGCCGGAAGCCGGTCGCGGTGCGGTGCGCGTGCAGGAGTCGATCTTCGCCGGCGTCTGGCGCGTCGTGCGCGCCGACGCCGATGGCCGCGTGCACGACTGCGTGGAGATCGGCGCGATCCCCGCGATCGTGCCGGAATCTGCGCGCGCGGGCGCATCCGGCCCGGATGTGGCGCTGGACGTTCCCGAGGCGCCGCCCGGCGTGATGAACGCGCCCTCGATCCTTTCCGAGATCGCCGACGCACGCCGCGCCGCGCAGCCCGGGCAGGACGCGCACGTGGTCAATCTCACGCTGCTGCCGCTCTCGCCGGACGACATCGGCTTCATGGACCACGTGCTCGGCACCGGTCCGGTGACGATCCTCTCGCGCGGCTACGGCAACTGCCGCATCACCAGCACGCGCACCGGCAACGTCTGGCGCGTCGTGTACTACAACTCGCAGGACGTGGTGATCCTCAACTCGGTGGAAGTGGTCGATGTCCCGGAGGTTGCCTGCGCCGCGGAAGAGGACCTGCGCGACTCGGTCGAGCGGCTGCGCGAGGTGATGGCGTGGATGCACGCCTCATGAACGCGGGGCACCGCTTCGAGGGCAGCTTCCTCGGCGACGGCGACAAGCTGCCACCCGGCGCGAAGCTGGAATGCAAGATCTGCTGGTGGGTGTACGACCCGGCCGAGGGCGACCCGGTGTGGCAGATTCCGCCGGGCACGTCGTTCTCGGCGCTGCCGTCGCACTGGCGCTGCCCGCAGTGCGACGGCGATCGCGACCAGTTCATGGTGCTCGCGGAGGACGGGTGAGCGCGACCTGCGGCACCATCGTCGGGGAGTGCGCCGCGCGGCTGCACCGCCGCTACGCGGAGATCGCGCGCACGCGCATGGCCGGCGTGCCGATCTGCCATCCGCGGCTTTCCGTCGATGTCGTCGGTTTCGAGGCCGAGGACGGCTTCGCCTGCGGCGTGCTGGTCACGCCGTGGTGCATGAACCTCGTCCGCATGCCGCTGGACGCCGCTGCGCGCGCGTGCATCGCGCCGCCCGGCATCACCGCGCCGCGCGATTTCGGCAAGGGGCGGTTCGATTTCCTCGGTAGCGAGGATGCGGAACTGGGTTGTTTCGAGGCGGCGTCCCTGTTCTCGCCGATGGACGAGTTCACCGATCAGGCGAACGCGCTGGCGGTTGCTGCCGTCCTGCTCTCGCGCCTGCGCACCGCGCCCGAGCCGGAACACGTCGAGCAGCCGGCGCGTCGGCGCCTGTTCGGGCTGCGCACCGCGTGAATGCACTGGTCGGACGACTCGCGCTGCATCCCGGTCGCGAACCCGCGATTGCCGGCGCGCGCCAGCAACTCGCCGCGCGCGTCGCGACCGGCTGTGCGCCGAACGAGGCACCGGATCGGCTCGCCCGGGTGTTCAATCTCTGCGGCGACGCGCACCGGTTTGCCGCACGCCTCGCGCTGGCCGGCGCGCGCGTCCAGGCGCCGGCCGACACCTGCCGCGAAGCCGAACGGCTCCATGGCGAGACCGCGCGCGAACACGCGCGGCGCATCGCGTTTGATTGGGCGCGCGCCTTCCTTCCTGCCGGCGGCGATGCGGACGCCGGCACCTGGCTTCGCGCGCTGGATTCCGTGGGCGGCGCGCCGGCACTGGCCGGATGGCTCGAACGGACCTGGTTCGGCGAGGCGCCGTCGGCGTGGCATGCGCGCATCGAGTCGTCGGCCACGCGCGTCGCGGCGTTCCGCGACTGGCTGGACGACGCGCCGTCGACGCCCCTGGTTTGCCTGCTGCGCGCGATGCTGCCGCATCTCCGACGCGCCGAGGTCGAGTGGCATCCGCTGCATCCGACGCCGCAGGTTCGGCAGACGCTGCTTCATGGCCTGCGCGCGGATGTCGCATTCGCGACATATCCGCATCTCGACGCCGCTGTGCCGGACTCGGGGCCGTGGAGCCGGCTCGCCGATGCCCCGGACGCATGGGCGGGCGATGCGTCTGCGCGCGTGTTCGCGCGCGTGGCAGAGACGGCCGCGCTCGCTTCGGGGGCGCGCAATCGACTTCGCTTCGGTTCGATGCCGCTCGGCGCGGGCGAAGGCGCCGGCTGGTGCGAGATGGCGCGCGGCCTGCTGTTGCACTGGGTGCGGCTCGATGGCGACGGCACGCGCGTCGCCGACTGGCGCGTGCTCGCGCCGACCGAGTGGAACTTCCATCCGCGCGGCGTGCTCGGACGCGCGCTGTCGCGCCTGCGCGGCAGCGCCACGGATTCGACGGTGCGCGTGCTGGCGGCGGCGTTCGACCCCTGCGTGGGTGTCGACATCGTGCGCGAGGAAGCGGACCATGCATGAAGTCAGCCTTGCGGGCGGCATCGTCAAGCTGATCGAGGACGAGGCCGCGCGCCAGTCGTTCCGGCGCGTGACCCGCCTGTGCCTCGAGGTCGGCGCCCTGTCCGGCGTCGAAGTCGAGGCGCTACGCTTCGCGATGTCGGCACAGCAGCACGGGACGGTGCTCGAGGGCGCGCTCATCGAGATCGAGACGCCGGACGCCACGGCGTGGTGCATGGATTGCGCCGCGACGGTCGGTATCCGCTCGCGGCTCGATGCCTGCCCGCGCTGCGGCGGCAACCACCTGCAGCCCACGGGCGGGACGGAACTGCGGCTGCGCGAATTCTTTGTCGTGGATTGAGGCGGGAGAACCAGTCATGTGCACCATCTGCGGATGCTCCGACGACAACGCGGCGCCCACGGTTGCCGCACCCGGCAAGCCGGCGGTGCTGCATTTCGGCGCAGGTCCGGCCGGCGTCAGCGTGCCGGGCATGAGCCAGGAGCGCGCGATCCGCATCGAGGCCGACGTGCTCGGCGAGAACAACCGGTTCGCGGCGCGCAATCGCGCGCACTTCGAGAGCCACGGCATCGTCGCGTGGAATCTCGTGTCCAGTCCGGGATCGGGCAAGACCACGCTGCTCTGCGCGACGCTGGAGGCCTTGCGCACGCGCGCGCCGGATCTCGCGCTCGGCGTGATCGAGGGCGACCAGCAGACCAGCAACGACGCCGACCGCATCCGCGCGACCGGCGTGCCGGCGGTGCAGGTCAACACCGGCAAGGGATGCCATCTCGATGCGCAGATGGTCGGTCAGGCATTCGGCGCGCTTCCGCTGCATGACCACGCGCACGCGCATGGCCACGATCACGGCGGGCACGCGCATGACCACGCGCATGTGCACGGCGCCGCGCCGCACGCGCTGCTCCTGATCGAGAACGTGGGCAACCTCGTCTGCCCCGCGATGTGGGATCTCGGCGAGCGCGCGAAGATCGCGATCCTCTCGGTCACGGAAGGCGAGGACAAGCCGCTCAAGTACCCGGACATGTTCGCCGCCGCGTCGCTGATGGTCGTCAACAAGATCGACCTGCTGCCGCATCTGGACTTCGACGTCGAGCGCTGCATCGAGAACGCGCGCCGCGTGAATCCGTCGATCGACGTGGTGCGCGTCTCGGCACGCACCGGCGAGGGCATGGATGCATGGCTCGACTGGCTGCTCGCGCCGTTCGCGTCGCCGGCCGATGTCGATGCGGCCGAGCTCGCACGCCTGCGCGCGCGCGTGGCCGAGCTCGAGGCGCGGCTCGCGGCGAAGGACTGACGCCGCACGGGTTTCACCCGCGCGCCGCATCGGGGATCATGCCGACCTGTTTCGCAACGGAAGCCGGCATGGACCTCGTATTCATCGAAGACCTGCGCATCGAGACGGTGATCGGCATCTACGACTGGGAGCGCGAGATCCGCCAGACGGTCGCGCTCGACATCGAGATGGCCTTCGACAACACGCGGCCGGCCGCGACCGACCGCATCGAGGATACGCTCGACTACAAGGCCGTATCCAAGCGCCTGATCGCGTTCGTCGGCGAGTCGCGCTTCGAACTGGTGGAAACACTGGCCGAACGCTGCGCGGCGCTGATCCGCGACGAGTTCGGCGTGCCGTGGCTGCGGCTCAGGCTCGCCAAGCCGGGCGCGGTGACCGGCTCGCGCGCGGTCGGCGTCGTGATCGAGCGCGGCGAGCGTCCGCGCGCCTGACGCGGCGCCTCAGGCAACCTTTGCCTCCGGCGCGATGCCCGCGCATGTCGCGCAGTGCAGCGTTCCGAGTCGGTGCTGGTACCGTGCGCGCTCGCCCGCGCCGATCTCGCGACCACAGCCATCGCAGACCGCGTCGATGTCCAGCGTCTCGACTTCGTGGTTGCGCAGCGGAACCTCCTTGCCGCCGATGATCATGCCCCGCGCGACGGGCTTGACGATCTCGGCGCGGAAGCGCTCGTGCAGCGCTTCCCAGCGGCGGATCATCGGTTCGGGCAGGCCGTGGTCGCGCAGCGCCTGCTCGAACATCGCCTCGCGGTAGTCGAACAGCTCGTCGGAGATCACCATCCAGTGATGCGCGTTGTACGGGCGCATGCCGAAGTAGTCGCGCTTGCCGGAGAAGAGGTCGGCGAGGAACGCGTACTGCTTGCCGATGACCTGTTCGCGCGGCAGGCCCTCGAAGAACGGCGAAAGGCGTTCGTCCGCATACACGCGCTCGTAGAACGTCTCCAGGATGCGGCGCATGCGCGGCCCGCGTTCGAGCGCCTCCCACAGCTCCGGATCGGGTCCGATGGCGGCGATCTTCTCGGAGTCGCGGGGCGCCTTCAGGCCGCCCTCGTCGAACGGATCGGCATGGATGCGGTCGCGCCGCGCGCCGCGTTCCACCGCGAGGCAGCGCGCATCCTCGACCATGGCCGGCGAGCCGCACAGGAACACCTCGGCATCCGCGAGATCGGTGTCGAACGCCGCCGTCGTGACGCGGCCTGCGTGCGCGTCGGACGGCCACGATGCATCGCGCGTGCCGCTCAGGCACGGCACGTAGCGGAAGTTCGCGTGCTGCCGCGCCAACTCGCGCAGCGGCGCATCGAGATGGAGCTCCCGCGCGCTGCGCACGCCGTGGAACAGCGTGATCGGCGCGTCGTGGCCGGCGGCCAGCGCCGCGCGCGCGATCGCGTGCATCGCGCCGGCTCCGGAGCCGGTCGCGACCAGGTGCAGCGGCCGTCCCGCCATCGACGTTTGGTAGCGGCACTCGCCACGCGGCGCGAACAGGTTCAGGCGCTCGCCGATCGGTGCGTCGGCGCACAGCCAGCCGCTCATCGCGCCGCCCGGCACGTGTTTGACGTGCACGAGGAAGAAGAAGTCGTCTTCCGGCAGGCTCGCGATCGAGTAGCTGCGCGACACGCCGTCCGCGCGTACCAGTTGCAGGTGTTGTCCGCCGTCGAACGGCATGTCCCGGAGCGGCGCGATGCCGATCTCGAACACGTCGCCGCCGAGTTCGCGGCGCGAAATGATCTCGCCCGGAATCGCGAGGCGGTCGAGCTCCGGCGGCGCCACGCACACTTCGCCGCGCGCATGCGCGACGCACGGCAGCACGTGGCCGCTGTCGCGGATGTCCGCATCCACGTCCTTGTCGTACTGCACGTCACCGGATTCCAGCCGCAGCACGCAGGTATGACAGGTGCCCTTGCCGCAGGAGTGCGCGACGTTGGCTCCCTGGCGCAGCAGTGCGTCGAGCATGACTTCGCCGTCGGCGACGAGATAACGCTGGCCCTGGTACTCGATGATGGCGTTGCTGGGGGAATTCATGGCGGCTCCTTTCCGGTGTTGCGACCCGAGTCGTGTCCCGCGCGGGCGGTTGCATGCCGTCTGGATCATGCAAGGAACATGCAATCCGCATCGCAACATGGTTTCGCGGCTCGTCAGCATCGCAGGGCGGGCGCGCCGCGTCAGTTTCGGACACGCCGCGAACGCTCCGAACCACGCATCCCGAAAGCAAAGTTTGCGATTGATCGCCGTGCGTGCGTGTCATGGTGCGCGCCGACTCGACGGGCCGGCGCCGGAAAGGCATGATGCGGTGCGACATGCGCTTGCATGCCGTCGCCGGACCTGAGGGGGCACGATGAGGTGGGATGGCTACCGATCGCCGACCTGGGATGAACTGTTCGACGGGGACGGACACCCGCGCGAGGCCGCCGCACGGCTGGTCGACTACTTCGGCTCGCTGACGCAGCGCGAACTCGCCGAACGGCAGGTCGCCGCGGATGTCGCGGCGCGCGTGATGGGCACCACGTTCACTGTCTACTCGGAAGGGCGCAACGTCGACCGCACGCTGCCGTTCGACGTGATCCCGCGCATCATCCCGCAGGGCGAGTGGGCGCGAACCGAGGCCGGCCTGCAGCAGCGCGTTCGCGCACTCAACCTGTTCATCGGCGACATCTACGGCGCGCAGCGCATCGTCGAGGCCGGCGTGTTCCCGCGCGAACTGCTGGCCGAATCGGTCAACTTCCGCCCGCAATGCGTCGGCATCCGGCCTCCGCTCGGGGTCTGGGCGCACGTGTGCGGCAGCGACCTCGTGCGCGACGGCGACGGCACCCTCTATGCGCTGGAAGACAACCTGCGCATCCCGAGCGGCGTGTCGTACATGATCCAGAACCGGCTCGTCGCCAAGCGCGTGTTCCCGGAGCTGTTCGAGACGACCGCGATCCTGCCCGTGGACGACTACCCGGCGCAGCTCTACGACACGCTGGCCGCGATGACGCCGCGCCCCGGCGACGTGCCGGTGATCGCGCTGCTCACGCCGGGCATCTACAACAGCGCGTACTTCGAGCATTGCTATCTCGCGCAGAGCATGGGCATCGAACTGGTCGAGGGCAGCGACCTGTTCGTCGGCGACGACGACTGCTGCTACATGCGCACGGTCGGTGGCCCGGAGCGCGTGGACGTGATCTACCGGCGCATCGACGACCTGTTCCTCGACCCGGAATGCTTCCATCCCGATTCGGTGCTCGGCGTGCCCGGACTGATGCGCGCATGGCGCGCCGGCAACGTCGCGCTCGCCAACGCCCCCGGCGCTGGCGTGGCCGACGACAAGGTCGTGTTCGCGTTCGTGCCGCGGATGATCCGCTACTACCTCGGCGAGGAACCGATCCTGCCGAACGTGCCGAGCTACCTGTGCATGGCCCCGGACGACCGTGCCTACGTGCTCGACCACCTCGAGGAACTCGTGGTCAAGCCGGCCAACGAATCCGGTGGCTACGGCATGCTGATCGGCCCGCGCTCGACCGCCGAGGAGCGTTCCGAATTCGCGGCGCGCATCCGCGCCAATCCGCGCAACTACATGGCGCAGCCGACGCTCGCGCTGTCCACCGCCCCGATCGTCACGCCGGACGGCCCGCAGCCGCGCCACATCGACCTGCGCCCGTTCATCCTCTCGCGCAGCGACGTCTACGTGACCACCGGCGGCCTCACCCGGGTCGCGATGAACGAGGGCTCGCTGGTGGTCAACAGCTCGCAGGGCGGCGGCGCCAAGGACACCTGGGTGGTCGTGGTCGAGGAGGGCGCCTGATGCTCGCGCGAGTCGCCGAAAACCTGTACTGGTTCAGTCGCTACCTCAAGCGTGCCGAGAACACCGCGCGCCTGCTGGGCGTGAACAGCCAGATGCAGCTCGACCTGCCGCGCAGCGTGCGCTTCCAGTGGGACCCGCTGCTCGACATCTTCGGTGCGCGCGATACGTTCGCCGCGCTGTACCCGGACGCCGATTCCGCCGCCGAGCAGGAGGTGGCGCGCTTCCTTCTGTTCGACGAACGCAACCCGTGCTCGATGCTGAGCTCGCTGCGCCAGGCGCGCGATGCGCTGCGCGCGATCCGCGAAACGCTGCCGCAGGACGTGTGGGAGCGGCTCAACCGCACCTATCTCTGGCTGATCGAGAACGGCGAGCGCCTGCGCGGGCTGCGTCACCGGCAGGACGTGCTGACCCGCACGGTCGACGGCTGCATGGCGGTATCGGGCATCCTCACCGGCAACGTCAGCCGCGATCTCGGTTTCACCTTCCTGCGCCTCGGTACCGCGCTGGAGCAGGCGGACATGACCACGCGCATCATCGACGCCGGTGCGTCCGGACTGATCGTCGCCCGCGTCGAGGGCGAGGACGCGTTCGACGCGCTGCAGTGGATGAGCATGCTGCGCTCGCTCGCCGCGTACCAGATGTACCGCCGCCACGTGCGCCAGCGAGTGACCGCGCCGCTTGCGCTGCAGTTCCTGCTGCAGGATCGCGAGTTTCCGCGCAGCGTGCTGTTCTGCCTCGTGCGCATGCAGGTGGCGTTGCCGCAGCTTCCGGACCGGCGCCCGGTCGAGCGTGCGCTGATGCGCGGCATCGCGCTGGTGCGCGACGCGGACACGCGCACGCTCTCGCGGGAGGACATCCGCGCGCTGATGGACGAGGTGCAGATCGGGATCGCGGTGTTGCACGACGCGATCACCGCGAGCTGTTTCCGCTGCTGAAGCGCGCGGTTACTGCTGTTGTTGCGCGGCTTGTTCGGCGACGGTCGCGATCAGATCCGGCCTCGCCGGCGCGGGTCGCTGCTGCGGGCGCGACGCATCCGGCGCGGGCGCCTGCGGCGGCTCCCAGTCGAAGCGCGGCAGCGTGCGTACCGCGCTTTCCAGCCGCTGCGACCAGGCATCGTGGATTTCCACGTACAGCGGCGTGTCCGCGTCCAGCCGCATGCGGTGGCTGACCGCGAGATCGCCATCGCGCACGACCGCGAGATCGATCGGCAGCCCGACCGAAACGTTCGACCGGATCGTCGAATCCAGCGACACCAGCGCGCAGCGCGCGGCGTCTTCCAGCGAGGTGTCGGGACGGATCACGCGGTCGAGGATCGGCTTGCCGTACTTCGACTCGCCGATCTGCAGGTACGGCGTCTCCGGCGAGGCCGCGATCCAGTTGCCGAGCGGATAGATGAGATACAGCGACGGACGCTCGCCGCGGATCTGTCCGCCGAGGATCAGGGTGGCTTCCAGGTTCACACCGCCGGTGCCGTTCGCCCCGATTTGCTGCTGCGACGCGACCAGCGTCTGCCCGACGTAATCGGCGGCCTCGAACATGTGGCGCACCGTGCGCAGGCTGGTCGCGGCGTTCGCGTCTGCCGCATCGCGACCGAGTCGCGCCACCGTTGCCTGCGTGGTGCCGAGATTGCCGGCCGACATCAGCACGAACACGCGCTCGCCCGGATACTCGAACACGTGCATCTTGCTGTGCACGCGAACGTCGTCGAACGACGCGCTGGTGCGGGTGTCGGAGGCGAGCACGATGCCGTCGTCGACCAGCGTCGCAAGGCAGTAGGTCATCGGGATGATCCATTCCGCGGCAGCGGAGGAAACTCGCGGCATTGTATCGCCACCGCATGGCAGGCGCGCCGCCTTGACGGCACACCCGCCGCATGCGCCAAATCCGCGCATGACCGATGCATGGCTCAGCCTGGGCTCGAATGTGCAGCCCGAATACCATCTGCGCGCGGCGCTCGCCGAATTGCGCGCGCGCTTCCCGGGCCTGCGCGCGTCCAACGCCTACCGGTTTCCGGCCGTCGGCTTCGACGGCCCGACCTTCGTGAACCTCGCCGCCGGCATCGACAGCGATCTGGAGCCGGAAGCGCTGAACGACTGGCTGCATGCGCTGGAAGACCGCCATGGCCGCCGCCGCGACGTGCCGCGCTACTCGGATCGCACGCTCGACATCGACATCGTGCTGTTCGGCGACCGCGTGCTGGAAGGCGCCGGCAATCTGCGCATTCCCCGGCCCGAGCTGGCGCACGCGTTCGTGCTCAAGCCGCTGGCCGAACTCGCGCCCGGGCTGCACGAACCGCGTTCCGGCCGCACGCTGGCCGCAATATGGGCCGAATCGCCGGAGCACGCGCACGCATTCGAACCCGTCGCACTCGACGGCTCCTGAGCACGATGCTACAACGCGCCTTCATTCGACGAGGGGGCACGCCATGGGACGCCTGGAACGAAGCTGGATGCTGGTCAAGGCCAGCGCCTCGGTGCTGCGCTCGGATCGGGAACTGCTGGTGTTTCCGCTGCTGTCGGCGATCTCGACGATGATCGTCGCCGCCACCTTCATCGTGCCGATGGCCGCGACCGGCAGCTTCGCGCGGCTGGCGGACGGCGGTTCGCCGTACTGGCTGGTCGTGCCGGGCTTCCTGTTCTATCTCGCGCAGTACTTCGTGATCTTCTTCTTCAACGCCGCGCTGGTCGGCGCCGCGCGCATCCGCCTCGACGGCGGCGATCCGACCGTCGCCGACGGCTTCCGCATCGCCGCCTCGCGCTGGCAGCAGATCTTCCTCTACGCCGCGCTGGCCGCGACCGTCGGCATGATCCTGCGCGCGATCCAGGAGCGTGCCGGACTGATCGGACGCTGGGTGGCCGGCCTGTTCGGACTGGCGTGGACCGTCGCGACCTTCCTCGTGGTTCCGATCCTCGTCGATCGCGATATCGGCCCGATCGACGCGGTCAGGCGCAGTGCGGAACTGCTCAAGAAGACCTGGGGCGAGAACCTCGTCGGTACGGTCGGCCTCGGCTTCGTGTTCGGCCTGCTTTCGTTCGCGTGGATGCTGCTCGGCGTGCTGCTGATCGTGCTGTGTGCAAAGTCCGGTTCCGCCGCGCTGGTCGTCCTCGCCGTCGCTGCCACGGTGGTCGGCATGATCCTGCTCGGCCTGGTCCAGACCGCGCTGCAAGGCATCTACGCCGCCGCGCTGCACCGCTACGCGGAAACCGGCGAGGCGGGCCAGGGATTCGAGGTCGCGCTGATGGAAGACGCGTTCCGCGTGAAGGCCTGACCCTTCCGTCGCTGCCACCTTTGCCGGTTTCGCCGGGTCAGGGGAGCAAGCGTTTCCGCCTTTGCTTCGCTTCCCCCGTGGAGCGGGGGAAGCTGCCCGGAGGGCTGGAGGGGGGCATCCGGTGCTGCAGCGATCCGAAGGACGGGAAACATCGCAGCCGACAGCGCTCCTTTCGCCGCTACCACCTTTGCCGGTTTCGCCGGGGTAGGGGAGCAGGGCTTCCGCATTTGCTTCGCTTCCCCCGTGGAGCGGGGGAAGCTGCCCGGAGGGCTGAAGGGGGCGCTTTTGACGTGCATTGCAGAGGAAAACGCCCCTCCGTCGCTGCCGCGCGTCTTCCCCGGCTTCGCTGGGGCAGGGAGGCCGCTGCTTTCGTTGCTGAAGGGCTTCCGCGGGAGCCGCGGGAGCGGGCGCCTTTGCGTCAGATCGCGAGCCAGCGTCCGCCGTCGATGCGGATGATTTCGCCGGTGACGTAGCGAGCGTCGCGGAGCAGCCACAGCACGGCCGAGGCGACGTCGTCGGGTGATCCGGCGCGGGCGAGCGGAGTGCGGGCGATCATGGCATCGCGGTCGGCGTGGTCCTTGGTCTCCGGCCAGAGCACGGCGCCGGGGGCGACGGCGTTCACGCGCACGCGCGGGGCGAGTTCGAGTGCCAGCGATTTTGTCGCCATCGCGAGCGCCGCCTTGGCCATGCAGTAGACCGCGTGGCCGGCGAGCGGGCGCTCCGCGTAGATGTCGACGAGGTTGACGATCGCGCCTTCATGCTCGGCGAGGCAGGGTGCGGCGGCCTGGGCGAGGAACAGCGGCGCGCGCGCGTTGGCCGCGAACAGGTCGTCCCATTGCTGCGGCGTCACGTCGCCGATCGGCGTCGGGTGGAAACTCGATGCGTTGTTGACCAGCGCGTCGAGTCGTCCGAAGCGCGCGAGCGCGGCATCGACGAGGTCCGGCAGGCAATCGAGGTCGGCGAGATCGGCCTGCAGCACCACGGTGCTGTCGCGGCGATCGGCTTCAAGACGCGCGGCGAGCGCCTCGGCCTCGTCCCACGAGTCACGGCAGTGCAGCGCGATGTCGAAACCCGCGCCGTGCAGCGTGCGCGCGATCGCGGCGCCGACGCGGCGTGCGGCACCGGTTACCAGCGCGACGGGTCGCGCCTCGTTGCGGGTCATCGCGATGATCTCCCCTGCGGGTATGCTGGCATTCCGCCCTCGCCGAGAGTGCCGCAGAATGCGGCGCCGGACCAGCCCTGGACACACGATGACGCTGCCCGAACCCGATGCCGACGAGCGCGCGCATTCCGCGCGGCTCGCGCAGGCCTTGCGCGCGGAGATCGCCGCGCAGGGGCCGATGCCGTTCTCGCGCTGGATGGAGCGCTGCCTGTACGCGCCGGGACTCGGCTACTACAGCGCGGGTCGCACCAAGTTCGGCGCGGCCGGCGATTTCGTGACCGCACCGGAACTCGGTGACCTGTTCGCGCGCACGATCGCGCGTGCCGCGGCGCCGATGCTGCGCGCGCTCGGCGCCGACGCCGACGTGGTCGAGCTCGGCGGCGGCAGTGGCGCGTTCGCGGTCGCGGCGTTGCGGGAATTGGCCGAAGCCGATGCGTTGCCGCGGCGGCTGCGCATCCTGGAACCGAGCGCGGATCTCGCCGCACGCCAGCGCGCGCGCGTGGCGACGGAACTTCCGGTCGAACTCGCCGCGCGCGCGGAGTGGATTTCGCGTCCGCCGGAGCAGGCGTGGCACGGGCTCCTGTTCGCCAACGAGGTGATCGACGCGCTGCCGGCCACGCGCTTCGCGCTGCATGGCGGCGAGGTGTTCGAGGAACACGTCGTGCTCGATGGCGAGGGATTCGCGCGCACCGACCGCCCGGCCGACGCGCTGGTCGCCGGCGCGGTGCGGCATCTGGAGCGCGCGCTCGGCGCACCGCTCGCCGACGGCTACCGCTCCGAGGTGCTGCCGCAGCTGCCATACTGGATGCAGGCCGTGGCGGGAACCCTCGAGGCCGGCGCGATGCTGTTCGTCGACTACGGCTATCCGCGCGCCGAGTACTACCTGCCGGAGCGTCGCGACGGCACGCTGGTCTGCCACTACCGCCACCGCGCCCACGGCGATCCGCTGCACCTGCCGGGGCTGACCGACATCACCGCGTTCGTCGATTTCACCGCGCTCGCCGAGGCCGGCGTCGGTGCCGGCTTCGATCTGGTCGGCTATGCGCCGCAGGGGTCGTTCCTGCTCGCCAGCGGCCTGCTGGATCGAGTGGAAACGCTCGAGCCGGACGCGATCGAGCGCGTGCGCCGCGTGGCCGAGGTCAAGCGCCTGACGCTGCCGGGCGACATGGGGCAGCGGTTCCAGGCGATCGCGTTCGCGCGTGGCGTCGAAGACGTGCTGCCGGGACTGGTCGCGAGCGATCTTTCGCGGCGGTTGTGACGCCACGCGTCGGGCGCGGAACCCGCGTGTCGCGCAGCACGCGGCGTGTGCCCGGCTCGCCGCAGCGCCATGCGAGCGCGTCCGCGGCGCCGGGGAGCGGCCGACGGGCAAGGATGTGACGGGGCATCGCCGCTTCCTGCGCGGATCGCGCCGTCAGGCGCCGTGGATGCCGGCGCGCGCCGCCAGGATCGTGGCGATCACGTCCGGCGCGTAGTCGAACGAGTCGTAGTACAGGCGATCCTCCGGCAGTCCAGCGTCGACGAACGCGCGCCGGCCGGCGTCGATCAGGCCGGGTGGCCCGCTCATGTAGACGTCGTGTCCGGACAGATCGGCGTGATCCTCCAGCACCGCTTCGTGCACCAGTCCGCGGCGCAGGCCGCCGCGCCCCGCATCCGTCACCACCGGGACGAAGCGGAAGGTCGGCACGTCGCGCGCCCAGCGCTCGGGCAACTCGCGCAGGTACAGCTCCGCGGTGCTGCGCGCGCCCCAGTACAGGGTCATCGGGCGGCGCGCGCCGAGGCCGAGGAAGTGTTCGGCCAGCGCCTTGACCGGCGCGAAGCCGGTGCCGCCGGCGACGAGCAGCATCGGCCGCTCGCTGTCCTCGCGCGGCACGAAGGTGCCGAGCGGGCCTTCCACCTGCAGTGTCGCGCCGGGTTCCAGCACGTCGAACACCTGCGTGGTGAAGCCGCCGCCGGCGACGCGGCGCACGTGCAGCTCGATCCCGTCGTCGCCCGCCAGCGGCGCGTTTGCGATCGAGAACGCGCGGCGGCGACCGTCGTCGAGCAGCACGTCGAGGTACTGGCCGGCCAGCCGCCGCATGCGCTCGCCGGCCGGCGGCACGAGGCGCAGGCCCACGACGTCGGGGCCGAGCCGCGACTTCCCGGCCAGCGTCAGCGTGAGGCGCCGCCGCGGGATGTCCGCCACGGACGCGATCTCGCGTGCGGCGATGATCAGGTCGCCGCGCGGCACGGCCTGGCACAGCAGCACCTGATGGCGCAGCTTCTCCGCGGCGTTGAGTGCGACCGGCGGATTGCGCGGGTAATCGCACGCGCCGGACACCAGCGTCGCCTTGCAGCTTCCGCAGACGCCGGACAGGCACGAGTACGGCAGTGCGAGTCCGGCGCGTCGCGCCGCCTCGAGCACCGTCTCGCCGGACTCGACCTCGAATTGCCTGCCGCTGGCCTGGAGGGTGACGGTGCGGGACACGGGACCGGATCGCGGGAGAATCGCGCATTGTCGCCGAAACCGGCGCGCGAGATGCCGGCTCGCGGAGCGTGCGCGGTATAGTCGACCGTTCGCAGGCGGACCGCGCGCATGGCCATCTGGAAGCAGACCACCGATCTCGATCGCATCAACGGCTGGAACCGCGGCTGCATGGTCGAACACCTCGGCATGCAGATCACCGAGGTCGGCGACGACTGGCTGCGCGGCACGATGCCGGTCGATGCGCGCACGAAGCAGCCGTTCGGGTTGCTGCACGGCGGTGCTTCGGTCGCGCTGGCCGAGTCGCTCGGCAGTCTCGCCGGCAATCTGTGTCTCGATGCGAGCGAGATGGCGGTCGGCCTCGACATCAACGCCAATCACGTGCGCGCGGTCAGCGAAGGCGTCGTCACCGGCACCGCGCGCGCGCTGCACATCGGCCGCACCACGCAGGTGTGGGAAATCCGCATCGAGGACGCGCGTGGCCGCCTGGTCTGCATCTCGCGGCTGACGCTCGCGGTGGTGCCGCGGCAGTCGCCCAAGCCGCCCGGATGAGTCGCGCCGCGCCCTACGCGGGCCTGTTGCCGGACACGGTGCTGGATGCGGTCGAGGCCGCCGGCTTCGCCGTCGACGGGCGCCTGCTCGCGCTGCCGAGCTACGAAAACCGGGTGTGGCAGGTCGGCATCGACGGTGGCGCACCACTGGTCGCGAAGTTCTACCGGCCGCACCGCTGGAGCGACGCGGCAATCGACGAGGAACACGCCTTCGCGCGCGAACTCGTCGATGCGGAGCTTCCCGTCGTCGCGCCGCTCGCGATTCGCGGCCGCACGCGACTGGAACACGCCGGTTACCGCTACGCGCTCTACCCGCGTCGCGGCGGACGCCCGCCGGAACTGGAATCGCGCGACGCGCTGGCGTGGATGGGACGCCTGCTCGCGCGATTGCACGGTGTCGGCGCGCGCGACCGCTTCCGCGAGCGCGGCCGCATCGACGCCGAAACCTTCGTGCGCGCCGCCGCGCGCGAGGTGCTCGCGTCCGGCCTGCTGCCGGCGCAGGTCGAGGCGACCTATCGCACACGCACCGCAGCGATCGCCGACGCGGTCGATTCGCGCTTCGCCGCAGTCGCGCCGGCGACGATCCGGCTGCATGGCGACTGCCATGCCGGCAACGTGCTGTGGACCGATGCCGGTCCGCATTTCGTCGATCTGGATGACGCGCGCATGGGCCCTGCGGTGCAGGATTTGTGGATGCTGGCGCCGACGCCGGAGGCGCTCGATGCGCTGCTGGAAGGCTACGGCGAGTTCCGCGATTTTGATCCTGCCGAGCTGCGGCTTGTCGCGCCGCTGCGCGTGATGCGCCAGGTCCACTGGGCCGGCTGGGTCGCTGCGCGCTGGCACGATCCCGCGTTTCCTCTCGCGTTTCCGCAGGTCGGCGAGCCGCGCTTCTGGGAGCAGCACGTCGACGATCTCGCCGAGGCCGCGTTCGAGCTGGCCGGGGAGTGATCGCCGCTGCGGCCGGTTCGAGCGGCACCATGCCGTTCCGGAGGATCGAGTTCGGATCGCCGCACGGGCGGTACGGGCGACCGGCTTCCGCCCGCGTGCGGCACCGCCGCGATGCAGGTGGCGCGGGCCGGGGCGCAGGCGATCGCCCTGCGGCAGGTGGCAAGGCACGCGGCCGCGCTCGGTCGCCTCGCGCGTCCTGCCCTTCGGGAAGCGCGTTGCGAGCAAGCCCGCGGCGTCCCGCGGGAAGGTGGGCCGCGGCCGCCATCCCGCGGATGCAGGCGCCGATTTACCGCCGCCCGCCGCGTTTGGTACCGTCGCGGTGCGGTCGCCGGACCGCGTCGCGCGACGCCCATGCATTCCATCGACATCGTCCTGTTCATGCTGGTGGCCGTGCTCGCCAGCGGCTACATCGCGCGTGCGCTGCCGTTCTCGCTGCCACTGCCGCTGGTGCAGATCGGCCTCGGCGCGTTCATCTCGGCATTCTCCAGCCGCGGCGTCGCGCTCGATCCACACACGTTCTTCGTGCTGTTCCTGCCGCCGCTGCTGTTCCTCGATGGCTGGCGCATCCCCAAGGAGGGCCTGTTCCGCGACTCGCGCGTGATCCTGCAGCTCGCGCTCGGCCTCGTGCTGCTGACGGTGATCGGGGCGGGTTTCCTGATCCACTGGCTGATCCCGGCGGTTCCGCTCGCGGTCGCGTTCGCGCTGGCGGCGATCGTCTCGCCGACCGATCCGATCGCGGTGTCCTCGATCGCCTCGCGCGCGCCGATCCCGCGGCGCCTGATGCACATCCTGGAAGGCGAATCGCTGCTCAACGATGCGTCGGGCCTGGTCTGCTTCCGCTTCGCGGTGGCTGCCGCGATGACCGGACATTTCTCGATCGCATCGGCATCGCTCACCTTTCTCTGGCTCGCGCTCGGCGGACTCGCGATCGGCGCGCTGCTGATCCTCGGCATCCAGAGGGCGCACGTGGTCCTGACGCGTCGCTTCGGCCAGGAAACGGGCATGCCGATCCTGCTCAGCCTGCTGATGCCGTTCGGTGCATACCTGCTGGCCGAGAAGCTCGGTGCGTCCGGCATCCTCGCCGCGGTCGCGGCCGGCATCGCGATGAGCTACGTCGAGCTCAGCGGCAATGCGCCGGCCGTCACCCGCGTGCAGCGCACTGCGGTATGGGAAACCGTGCAGTTCACGCTGAACGGCATCATGTTCGTGCTGCTCGGCGAGCAACTGCCGGGCATCCTGCGTGACGCGGCGGAATCGGCCGCGCAGAGCGGGCACTCGAGCTGGTGGTGGCTGGTGCTGTACGCGATCGCGATCAACCTCGGGCTCGCGGTGATCCGCTTCCTGTGGGTGTGGACGTCGTTCCGCATCACCGCATTCGTCGCCGAACGGCGCGGCGAGGTGGTGGCGCCGACCCATTGGCGGCTGGTCGTGGCGACGTCGCTCGCCGGCGTGCGCGGCGCGGTCACGCTGGCCGGCGTGCTGTCGCTGCCGCTGCTGCTGCCGAACGGCGATGCGTTCCCGGCGCGCGATCTGGTCATCTTCCTCGCGACTGCGGTGATCCTGCTCTCGCTGCTGGCCGCCAGCTTCGGTCTGCCGCCGCTGCTCGCCGGTCTAAAGCTGCCGCCGGAGACGAAGGACGAGCGGTCCGCCGACCGCGCGCGCTTCCTGGCGGCGAAGGCGGCGATCGCGGCGATCGAGAAGGCGCAGCACGACGCGCCGGAAGCCGCCGGCGATCCCGAGGTCTACGCGGCGGCGGCAACCCGCGTGATGGCGCTGTACCAGCGGCGCCTCAACCTCGGCAACGCCGATCCCGGCGTCGCCGCGGCCGAGCTGCGCAAGGCCGACGATGCGGAGAAGGTGCTGCGTCTGGCCGGGCTGCGCGCCGAGCGCGACGAGCTGTTCCGCCTCGCCCGCGCGCATCGCATTTCCGACGACGTCGCGCGCAGTCTCGTGCGCGAGATCGACCTGCTCGAGTCGCGCTATCGCTGAACGAAGTCGGCGTTTTGCCGCAGTGCGGCACGCTTCCGCTACCATCCGCGCCATGGATCAGGCGACTTCTTCCGTTTCCTCCGTCGCGCCGGACCGCCTGCGGCCGCTGCGTTACGTCTGGCGCGTTCCGCAGCTGCTCCTGCACGCGTTGCTCGCGCTGCCGCTGGCGATCTTCGCGCTCAATCCGGTGGCCGCACGGTTGCGAGCAGGGGACTCCACGTTCGACAAGTTCATGATCCGCTGGTGGTCGGGGCGGTTGCTGCGCATCTTCGGATTCCGCATTCGCCGCTTCGGCGAGCCGCTGCCCGGCGCCGTGCTGTACGTCGCCAATCACGTCTCGTGGCTCGACATCGAGCTGATGCACAGCCAGCGGCCCGTCAATTTCGTCGCCAAGAGCGAGATCGCGCGCTGGCCGCTGGTCGGCTGGCTCGCCTCGCGGGCCGGCACGATCTTCCATCGGCGCGGCAACACCGATTCGCTCAATGCGGTGATGGCGGTCGTGGTGCGGCAGCTGCGCGCCGGCGAGCCGGTCGGCGTGTTTCCCGAGGGAGGCAGCGGGCATGGCGGCAAGGTCGGCACGTTCCACGCGCGCATCTTCCAGACCGCGCTCGATGCCGGCGTGCCGGTGCAGCCGGTCGCGCTGCGCTACGGCCGCGACGGCCGCCAGGATCCGGGCGTTCCGTTCGCGCCGCGCGAGAGCTTCTTCGCGAACTTCCTGCGCGTGCTCGGCAACCCGTCGATGGACGCGGACATCCAGTATCTCGAACCGGTCGAATCGACTCCCGATGCGCGGCGGCGCATGGCCGAGCAGAGCCGCGCGCGCATCGTCGCCGCCCTCGGCTATGGCGACTGAGGCACCGCCGCCCATGCCGCCGCGCGGCGCCGACTTCCGGCCGCCGCGCCTGCTCGCCGGTGGTCACGTGCAGACCGTTCTCGCGTCCGGTCCGCCGCGCCGCATCGCGCTGCGCGCCACGCGCGAACGGCTGGATCGCGCGGCCGAGGCGCATGTGCTCGATTGCGGCGACGGCGTGCGCCTGCTCGGGTTTCTCGATCGCGCCGCCGCGCCCGCGCGCGGCCTCGTCGTGCTGCTGCACGGCTGGGAGGGCAGCGCGCAATCGTCCTACGTGGTGGAAACGGCCGAGCACCTGCTCGCCGCAGGCTGCGACGTGTTCCGCCTGAACTTCCGCGACCACGGCGACACGCATGCGCTCAATCCGGGCCTGTTCCACTCCTGCCTGCTGGACGAGGTGATCGGCGCCGTGCGGACGGTGCAGGAGCGTTTCGCGTCGGGGCCGGTCGCGATCGCGGGATACTCGCTCGGCGGCAACTTCGCCTTGCGCGTCGCGCTGCACGCGCCGGACGCCGTGGCGCGCGCGGTCGCGGTGTGTCCGGTCGTCAGCCCGCACGCCGGCCTGTTCGGGCTGGAGCGCGGGCCGTGGTTCTACCAGCGCTATTTCCTGCACAAGTGGCGCGGCTCGCTGCGCCGCAAGCAGGCGGCGTTCCCGCAGACGGAGTGGTTCACCGAGCAGGAGCTGGCCGGCGACCTGCGCGGCCTGACCGAGGCGCTGGTGCTGCGCCACACCGCATTCGGCTCGCTCGAGCGCTATCTCGACGGCTATTCCATCGCCGGCGATCGCCTGCGGGCGATGAGGGTGCCCGCGACGATCCTCACCGCGGCCGACGATCCGGTGATCCCGGTCGCCGACTTCCATGCCCTCGACCTGCCGGACAACGTCGAACTCGACATCGCCGCGCACGGCGGGCATTGCGGCTTCATCGAGAACCTCTCGCTGCGCAGCTTCGCGCCGCGCTACATCACGGCGCGCATCGCGAGCGGTTTCGGGGCCGCGCGTGCATGAGCGACCCCACCCTCGAAACCGACTGCCTGCGGATTCCCGTACCGCGGGCGTCCTGAGCGGGCGGGGTTCCGCGATGCGCGGCGCGGCCACGTGCGTCAATCCGGACGGTCCGCTTCGGAGTCGTTCATCGCGGCGGCAGACCGGTCGCCTGCCGGATGGACGCATGCGCGAGGCCGCGCAAGCAGGCCCGCGTCAGCGCGGATGGTAGGCGAGCGCCACGCATTCCTCGCCGTCGAGCCGGTATCGCACGAAGCCGCCGCAGTTGAGAATCCGCGCGCTGTCTTCGCGCAGCGCGGCCATGAAATGCGCCAGCGATGCGTAGCGGGGCCGGTCCTCGATCATGTCCGTATCCGAGAGCATCACGCAGCCGGCATGCTCGCCCTCGGTGACGAGCAGCCATGATTCGCTGTCGCCCGGGATCTTGCCGAACGGGATCGCGCTGCGCAGGCAGGCGGGAATGGCCTCGGGTTCGTCCTGCCAGGTGACCGCCTGCGCCCATTCGATCGCCTCGTCGCGCAGCGCGTCCCATGCGTCGCTGTCGACGAGCACGAAGCCGCAGGTGTCGCCGTGGACGAACAGTTCCGCGCCGTCATGCACCGCCAGCATCGCGAGCAGGTCGCGCGCAGCCGGTCCGTGGCGTTCGGCGAGCCGCGCGATGCGATCCGGGGGCGCCGGCGGGTTTGCTCGATGGGTCACCGGAATGCGTCGGCCCGTGCCGCGCAGTTCCTGCTCGAACGACGCCCAGTCGCCGACTTCCAGCGTCGGCGCGGGCGAAGCGACCAGCGCGCGCAACTGCGCGGCGGCATCACGGGCTTCGGCAGCCACCCGCGCATCCGCTTCGTGTCGCCTGCGCATGGCGGCGGGCGGCTGCAGGTCGAATGCTCCGGCGGCGGCAGCGAGATCGCGCACCAGGGCACGGTGGAAGCCGTCCATGGCAAAGCTCAGCGCGATGTCGGTACCGCTCCAGTCCTTGCCGTCGAAGGTGGTTCCGGGCGTCTGCGGCACGTCCAGTTCCCGCGACGGCTGGCCCGGCAGCGTCGCGTGGAACCGCGCCGGCGGCTGCGGATGCCCGTCGAGGGCGTCGTCGAGCAGACTGGCCAGGGCGGTTTCGTTCCGGTCGCGGGCGTAGTCGCGCGCGAGGCACACGATGGCGCGTTCGTTCCGGAGCCATGGCGCGATGGCGTCGAAGCGGCTGAAACGGGCGAGATCGGCCAGCCGTCGCATGGCCGGGGGCAGCGTGCTGCAGTCGATTTCCGCGAAGGCGTCGGCGACTTCCCACAGGATGCGGAACGGCTCCTCGCGTTCGAGGCGGCGTTCCAGCGATGCGAGATACGAATCCATGGCGAATCGTCAGTCGGCGGGAACCGTGCGGCTGCGCGCCCACTCGCGCAGCGCCTGCACCTTCTCGGCCATCAGCACCGACAGTGGCCGGGTCGAGGCGATTTCGGCCAGAAGCTGCTCCTGTGACGGCTCGCGCTGGCCGCCGGAGGCAGCGGCGTACAGCGCGGCGACCACGACCTGCTCGATCTCCGCGCCGGAAAACCCTTCACTCGCGCCCGCGAGTTCGGTCAGGTCGTGGTCGCCCGGCGCGAAGCCGCGCCGCTCGAGGTGCAGGCCGAAGATCGTCGCGCGCGCGTCCGCGTCCGGCAGGTCGACGAAGAAGATCTCGTCGAAGCGGCCCTTGCGCAGCAGTTCCGCCGGAAGCTGCTGCACGTCGTTTGCGGTCGCGACGAGGAACACCGGCGCCTTGCGCTCGGCCATCCAGGTGAGCAGGTAGCCGAGCACGCGGCGCGACACGCCGTCGTCGGAGCCGGTGGTCGACAGTGCCTTCTCGATTTCGTCGATCCACAGCACGCACGGCGCGAGGAGTTCCGCGTTCTTCAGCGCGTCGCGCAGGTTGCGCTCGGTCTCGCCGTGGTACTTGTTGTAGAGCGTGCCGAGGTCGAGCCGCACCAGCGGCACGCCGAAGCCGCCGGCGGTCGCCTTCGCGGCGAGGCTCTTGCCCGAGCCCTGCACGCCGAGCAGCAGCATCCCCTTGGGTGGATCGAGGCGGATCGGCGTCTTTTCGCCGAGGAATGCCGCGCGCCGCTGCGAAACCCATTGCTTCATGCGGGCGAGACCGCCGATGTCGGAGAACTGCGCGGTTTCGTACTCGAAGTGCAGCAATCCCTCGCGGTCGAGCATCGCGTGCTTGGCCCTGGCCAGCTCCGGCAGGTCGGCCGCGGTCAGGGCGCCGTCGTCGTGGATCAGCTTGCGCACGATGCGCCGCGCGTCCTCCATCGACAGGCCGTGCAGGTTGCGCACCACCGCGCGCGCGGCTTCCGCATCCACTTCCACGCGCCGGCCGTGGTGTCCGCGCGAATAGCGGAACGCCTCCTCGCGCACCATCGCGGCCAGCGCCTCGCGGTCGGGCAGCGCGAAGCGGAAGCGCGTCGCCACCGCGGCCAGCTCTTCGGGCAGTTCGATGCTTGCGCCGACCAGCACGATCGTGTGTTCGGCGCAGTCGTGGCGCAGCACGATCTCGCGCAGCAGGCGCAGCGTCATCGGGTAGCGCAGGTAGCCCTGGAAATCGAGCAGCAGGTAGACGCCGGGCGTCGGATCGCGCTGGATCGCGAGCAGGGTATGCGTGGAATCGGGCGCGATCTCGACGGCGTCCTCGCCGTGATCGATCAGCCCTTCGATGTTCATGTCCAGCCGCTCGAGGCCGTTGGTGATCGTCCAGCGGTACAGCGGACGCAGCACCTGCGCGATGGCGTGGCGAAAGCCCTCGACGACGCGCGTTTCCTCGGCCGATTCGACGACGATCAGCGGCGTGTGCGCGCGGATCAGCGTGACCAGGTCCTGATTCTCCGCCACCGGACGCCGGCTCCATGAATGAAAGCGGCGAGCCTAGCAGGTGGCGGTCCGGCGCATCCATGGCGTGCTGCCCCGATGTGGCCGGGCCGCAGGGGCACAGGGTCGGATGCGGCATAATCCGCGGTTCGACCGCGCATTCGCGCCGCCTTCTCCGGGTATCGTCCGCATGTTCCAGCAAGCCATCGAGTTCCACCGCCAGGGCCGCATCGAGGAGGCGGAGGGCGCCTACCGCACGCATCTGGCCGATCATCCGGACGATGCGGATGCGCTGTACCTGCTCGGCCGCCTGCGCTGGCAGCGCGGCGATTTCGCCGAGGGCGGCCGGCTGATCGAGCGCGCGCACGAGCTGGCGCCGGAGCGCGCCGACATCGAGTCGGCGATCGCCGCGATGCGCTTCACCGCGGGCGACCACGATGCGGCGAGGCGCGGCTTCGAGCGCGCGCTGTCGCTCGATCCGAACCTGCCCGGCGCGCATGCCGGCCTCGGCCAGCTTGCGCTGCTGCGCGGCGATGCCGCCGAGGCCGAACGCCTGTTCCGCACCGCCGCGCGTGCCGGCGACGATCCGCATGCGCTGGCCGGGCTCGCATCGCTCGAGATGCAGCGCGGCGAGATCGACGCGGCGCTCGCCAACCTCACGCGCGCCGCCGGCCTCGCGCCGAACGACGCGATGATCCAGTTCATGCTGGGACAGGCCTATGCGCGCAACGACAACCATGCGTTCGCCGAGCAGGCGTTCCGCAACGCGCTGCGCCTGCGTCCCGACATCCACGCGGTACGCCCGTGGCTCGGGGCGGCGCTGGTGCAGGAAGGGCGATTCGACGAGGCGACGGAAGTCTATGCGCCGCTGATCGGCGTTCCCGGTTTCGAAACCGCGGCGGAACTCGGACTGGCCGATGCCGCGCGCGGCGCGGGGCGCCACGAGGAAGCGATCGTGCGCTATCGCGGCGTGCTCGAGCGCGATCCGGCCCAGCCGGGACCGGCCATCGCGCTCGGCCGGCTGCTCGCGTCGCTCGGCCGTGCCGACGAGGCGTTCGCCGTGTACGACGCTGTGCTGGCCGTCGTGCCGGACGATGGCGTGCGCGCCGCGCGCGCCGACCTGCTGGCGGCGACGGGCCGCGTGCCGGAAGCGGTCGATGCATGGAGCGACGTGCTGTTGCGCGATCCGGGCAATCTCGGCGTGCGCAGCCATCTCGCACAGGGAGAGGAGTTGCTCGGCCGCCTCGACGAGGCCTCGCGCAACGCCGAGGCGGTGCTGCGCAAGCGCGGCGGCGACGTGAATCTGCTGCTGCTGCGCGCGCGTGCGCAGTTGCGCGGCGGCGATGCGGAGGCGGCGCGCGCGACGCTCGATCCGCTGCTGCGCGCGGAACTCGATCCGGCGCACGCAGAGCAGGCCTGGTTCGCTGCGGGGCTGGCGAGCGAGCGCATGGGGCGCCCGGACATCGCGGCACGCTGCTTCATGGTGGTGCGCAGCCTGATGCCGGAAGCGATGCCGGTTCTCGTCGAGCCGCCGCCGGAACTCGGCGCCGTGCTGGCCGAACCCGCCGGCACGCCGTGGGCACAGGCGCCGGTGCTGCTGCTCGGCGCACCGGGCAGCAACGTCGAGCGCGTCGCGCGCCTGCTCGCCGGGCAGCGCGCGTTGCGCGTGCTCGGTGATCGCGCGACGGGGGACGTGCTGGAGGACGATCTGGACCAGCCCGTGTTCGAGCGTTGCCTCGGCGATTTCGACGAGGCGGCACGGGCCGAGGTGCGCGCCAGGCTGCTCGCGCGCTGGCAGGCGGCCGGCGTGGAGCCGGGGCAGACCGTCGTCGAATGGCTGCCGCGCTGGGATGCGCGCATGCTGGCGCTGCTGCGCCGCGCGATGCCGGGCACGCGGATCGTGCGCGTGGAACGCGACGCGCGCGACGAGCTGCTCGATTGGCTCGCGTTCGGCTGGGCGCGCGGATTCCGCTGCGCGGAGCCCGAAGCGGCGGCGGCATGGCTCGCGATGGCACGGCGGCACCTGGGTTTCGGCGTCGCACTCGACGATCCGGCCCACTGCGTCGTCGCCGCCGACCCGCTGCTCGATGGCGTTGCCGGCGCGGGCGATGCGCTCGCGCGCTTCCTCGGCATCGCGCCGATCGAGGTCACGCCGGAGCAGGTCCGTTCGTTCTCCGTCGGCGTGGGCGGCCTGCCGTCCCGCTTCCCCGCCGGCCACTGGCACGTGTATGCCGATGCGCTCGCGCCCGCGTTCGCGCGGCTCACGGCCTGACCACGCACGTTTCCGCCGCAAGAGGGAGCCGTCATGCAACTGACCAGCGAGAGTTTCCGCGACATGCAGCCGATTCCGGCCGAGTTCGCGTTCGGCCGTCCGGGCGATGCCGGCGAGCCCTGCGTGTTCGCCGCCAACCGCAGTCCGCATCTGGCGTGGACCGACGTGCCCGAAGGCACGCGTTCGTTCGCGGTGCTGTGCGTCGATCCGGACGCGCCGACCGTCGGCGACGACGTGAACAAGCCCGATCGCCACGTGAAGGCATCGCTGCCGCGCGCGGAGTTCACGCACTGGCTGCTGGTCGACCTGCCGGCGAGCTGTCGCGGAGTCGCGGCCGGCGCGTGCGGCGACGGCGTCGTGACCGGCGGCAAGCGCGATCCCGCCGGTCCGCACGGTTCGCGGCAGGGCCTCAACGATTACACCGGCTGGTTCGCCGGCGATCCGCAGATGGCGGGGGACTGGTTCGGCTACGACGGGCCATGTCCGCCTTGGAACGACGAGCGCGTGCATCGCTACCGGTTCAGCGTGCATGCGCTGGACGTGCCGAGCCTTTCGTTGCCGGATCGCTTCACGCTGGCCGACGTGCGCGCCGCGATGGCCGGACATGTTCTGGCCGAGGCCGCGCTCACCGGCACCTACACGCTGAATGCGGCACTTCGCCGCTGAGCTGCATGCCCGCATGCGGGGTCCGGTTCGCGGGCGCCTGCTAGCATGCGGCATTTACCATCGGGGCTTGCCATGAGCGATGCCGCTGCCGTTCCGGGCTCGATCGAGGCGCTGCGCAAGAAGGCGCTCGCGCTGGCCGCACAGGGTCGCAGCGACGAGGCCGCGCGCGCGTTCGAGGCCATCCTGCGCGATGCCGGCGAGGACGCCGAGGCGCTGAACTTCCTCGCGATCCGCGCGCATGCACGCGGATCGCGGCAGGAGGCGCTGGCGCTGCTCACGCGCGCGCGGGCGGCCCGTCCGGACGATCCGACCACCGCGGTGAATCGCGGCACGCTGTTGCGCGAGATGGGCGAGCTCGAGGAGGCGTGCACGGAACTGCGCGCGGGCCTCGCGCTGGCTCCGGACCTGTTCATGGCGCGCCTGCAACTGGGCGAGGCGCTGCAGGCGCTCGGTCGTCCGGCCGAGGCGCTGCCGGCCTTCTTCGGTGCGATCGTCGCCGCGCAGCAGGCCGGACACTGGCGCACCGAGGCGGCGATCCCGCCGGGGCTGCGTCCGCTCGTGCTGCGCGCGATGGGCATCGCCGGCAGCGGCCGCACCGCACTGTTCCACGGACTGCTCGGTCCGCTGCGCGAACGGCATGGTGCGGCGGCACTGGCGCGGGTGGAGAAGGGGCTTTCGATGTACCTGCGCGATCGCCCGATCGAGTACGCCGATCCGCGCCAGCGTCCCCGCTTCTTCTACATGCCGGACCTGCCTTCGACGCGCGTGTTCGAGCGCGAGCTGTTCCCGTGGTACGAGGCGCTGGAGGCCGAGACCGACGCGATCCGCGAGGAGATGCGTGCGGTGTACGCCGAACGCCTCGGCTTCGAGCCGTTCCTCGGCGACGGCAACGTGCCGCATGCGCCCGGCAGCCTGCTGGGCGGCACCAGCGAGGAGCCGGTGTGGGACGCGTTCTTCTTCTATCGGGATGGCCGGCGTCGCGACGACAACGCCGCGCGCTGCCCGCGGTCCATCGCGGCTTTCGATGCCGTTCCGCTGTGCCGCATCCGCGACCATTCCCCGGAGGTATGCTTCTCGGTGCTCACGCCCGGTTCGCACATCCTGCCGCATACCGGCGTCACCAACACGCGGCTGGTCACGCACCTGCCGCTGGTCGTGCCGGACGGCGATCTCGCGATCGACGTGTCCGGGATCACCGTGCGCTGGCAGGAAGGTCGCTGCTTCTCGTTCGACGACACCTTCACGCACGAAGCGTGGAACCGCACCGACAAGACGCGCGTCGTGGTGCTGATGGACGTCTGGAACCCGCACCTCACCGAGGTCGAGCGCGAAGCGATCACCGTGCTCACCGAGGGCATCGGCGACTTCAATCGCGCCGCCGGCATCTGAGCCGGCCGACACGCCATGATCGGCGGGCGTGCGGCACGATCTTCGCACATGCGGTTGACGGGATGGACGCTGGTGGCGCCGCTTTCGGCGGCGCAGGCTGTCCGCGCGCCAGCGCGGGAGCCCGCTACGCGGGCACCGCCGCCAGCAGCACGATACCGAGCGCGATGCGGTAGATCGCGAACGGCGTGAAGCGGTGCGTGCGGATATAGCCGAGCAGCCACTTCACCGCGACGAATGCGGTCACGGCGGACACCGCGAAGGCGACACCGAGCGCGCCCCAGTCCTCGTGCGCGGCATCCGCGCCGTGTGCCTTCGCGAGCTCGTACGCGCTGGCGGCGAACATGGTCGGGATGCCGACGAGGAACGCGAACTCGGTCGCGGCGGCGCGGTTGCCGGTGCCGGCGAGCAGGGCGACGAAGATCGTCGCGGCGGAACGCGAGGTGCCCGGGAACACGCCCGCGACGGCCTGCGCGACGCCGACCAGCGCGGCCACGCGCCAGGTGATTTCGCTGCGCTCGGGCTGACGCGCGGCCAGCCATTCGGCCAGCAGCATCCACACGCCGCCGACGATCAACGCCCATGCGATCGGCGTGACGGAATCCGGCAGCGAATAACCGAGCTTGACCGCGACCAGACCGAGCACGGCGGTGATGCCGAACGCGAGCGCGAGCTTGAGCGCGTACTCGCGGTTGCGCGGATCGCCGAGGCCGGTCGCGAGGTTCCACAGTCGCTCGCGGTAGATCACGACGACGGCGAGGATCGCGCCTGCCTGGATCACGATGTTGAACAGGTCCGAGCGGTGCCCGAGCCAGCGTTCCGCGATCAGCAGATGCCCGGTGCTGGAAATCGGCAGGAATTCGGTTACGCCCTCGATGATGCCGAGGATGATCGCGCTGAGCAGGTCGTTCACGGAGCCGGAAGCCGCGGGAGGAGCCTCGCATTGTAGAAGCCGGAGCGTGACGGCAGGCGGGTGCGTGCCGTGTCCGGATCATCGCCGTGCCGCAACCTCGATCCGTCCAGATCGTGCCCGTGAATGGTGCAATGCGTGCACGATGTGCGTGCAATTCGTGATGGCCCGTTACGCAAGTGCATGTTCCTGCGTGTGTTTCGACATGGCATGCGGTTTGCTCCTTGCTGGCATCCCCCCTTCCTTTCGAGGTTTCCCCATGTCCGCAACGCCCGCCGATGCGCTGAAGACGATTCAGGATCAGGAGATCGAGTTCGTCGATCTCCGTTTCGCCGACATGCTCGGCGTGCAGCATCACGTGAGCTATCCCGCGCACTCCGTCGACGAGGCATTGTTCGAGGACGGAAAGATGTTCGACGGCTCGTCGATCCCGGGCTGGAAGGGCATCAACGAGTCGGACATGGTGCTGATGCCGGATCCGGTGACCGCATTCGTCGATCCGTTCATGGAGCACAAGGCGCTGGTCCTGCAGTGCGACGTGCTCGAGCCGAGCACGATGCAGGCCTATTCGCGCGATCCTCGCTCGATCGCCAGGCGCGCCGAGGCGTTCCTGAAGTCGACCGGCATCGCCGATACCGCATTCTTCGGGCCGGAGCCGGAGTTCTTCATCTTCGACTCCGTGCGCTTCCGCAACGACATGGGGCATGCCTCGTACGAGATCCTCTCCGAGGAAGCCGCATGGGCGAGCGGCAAGTCGTTCGACGGCACCAACACCGGCTATCGCCCCGGCGTGAAGGGCGGTTACTTCCCGGTTCCGCCGACCGACTCGTTCCAGGACCTGCGCAGCGAAATGTGCGCCGTGCTCGAAGCGGTCGGCATGACCGTCGAGGTGCATCATCACGAGGTGGCCAACGCCGGGCAGTGCGAGATCGGCACGCGCTTCAACACGCTGGTGCGCAAGGCGGACGAGCTGATCACGATGAAGTACGTGATCAAGAACGTCGCGCATCGCAACGGCAAGACCGCCACCTTCATGCCCAAGCCGCTGGTCGGCGACAACGGTTCCGGCATGCACGTGCACCAGTCGCTGGCCAAGGGCGGCCAGAACCTGTTTTCCGGCGATTCCTACGGCGGCCTGTCGCAGACCGCACTGCACTACATCGGCGGCATCTTCAAGCATGCGCGCGCGATCAATGCGTTCTCCAATTCCACCACCAACAGCTACAAGCGGCTGGTGCCGGGGTTCGAGGCGCCGGTGATGCTCGCGTACTCGGCGCGGAACCGCTCGGCGAGCTGCCGCATCCCGTTCGTGCACAGCCCGAAGGCGCGGCGTATCGAGGTGCGCTTCCCCGATCCGATGCAGTCGGGCTATCTCACCTTCACCGCGCTGATGATGGCCGGGCTCGACGGCATCCTCAACAAGATCGATCCCGGCGCGCCGGCCGACAAGGATCTCTACGACCTGCCGCCGGAGGAGGAGAAGAACATCCCGACCGTGTGCCATTCGCTCGATCAGGCACTGGAGGCGCTGGACAAGGACCGCGCCTTCCTCAAGGCCGGCGGGGTGTTCTCGGATGACTTCATCGACGGCTACATCGATCTCAAGATGCGCGAGGTCACGCGCTTTCGCGCGGCAACCCACCCGCTCGAGTTCCAGATGTACTACGCGATCTGAAGCGTGCGGCCCGCGCCATCCGGTGGCGCGGGCCGCAGATCGATGCCCGGGGCATGAAGCTGGTCAGCGCCACCGTTCCGGAGCATCGGCTGGAGTCGGTGCGCCGGGGCCTGCTGGCTATCGGCGTCGGAGGCATGACGATAGGCGAGGTGCGCTGCGATGACGTGGATGAGCCGATGTTCCGCATCGAAACGGCGGTGCCAGCCGCCGCCGTCGATGAGGTCGTCGCCGCGATCCGCGAGCGTGCACCCGAGGCGGCCACGCTCGGCATCGTCGCTTTCGCGCTGGAGTCGGTCACGCGCGTGCGCACCGGAGAATTCGACGAATACGCCGTCTGAGGAGGAGATGTTCGGATGATCCGCATGCACCGGTACGCGTTTCCCCTCGCGCTCCTGCCGTGCGCTCCCGAGGCCCTCGCCGCACCCGTGCAGCCGGACAAGGGCGACACGGCGTGGATGCTGATGTCCACCGCACTCGTGCTGCTGATGTCGGTTCCTGCGTTGGCGCTGTTCTACGGCGGCCTCGTGCGCAGCAAGAACATGCTGTCGGTGCTGATGCAGGTGTTCGTCGTGTTCTCGCTGATCAGCGTGCTGTGGTTCGTGTTCGGCTACAGCCTCGCGTTCACGCCGGGCAACGCGTTCGTCGGTGGTTTCGATCGTCTGCTGCTGTCCGGTGTGGCCGATCCGGCGTCCGGCGAATGGGCGCTCGGCGGCACCTTCTCGGCGGGCACGCCGATGTACGAGATGCTGTTCGTCGCGTTCCAGGCGACGTTTGCCGCGATCACCTGCTCCCTCATCATCGGCGCGATGGTGGAGCGCGCGCGGTTCCCGGCGATTCTCGGGTTCGTGACGATCTGGTTCGTGTTCGCATACATCCCGGTCGCGCACATGGTCTGGTTCTGGGCGGGGCCGGATGCGTACGTGGCGCCAGGTGCGGATGCGGCGGCGCTGGACGCGACCGCGGGGATGATCTGGCGCATGGGAGCGCTCGATTTTGCGGGGGGCACGGTCGTGCACATCAACGCCGGCATCGCCGGGCTCGTCGGCGCTGCCTACATTGGCCGGCGCATCGGCTACGGCCGCGAGGCGATCCGCCCGCACAGCCTGACGATGACGATGATCGGCGCGTCGCTGCTGTGGTTCGGGTGGTTCGGATTCAATGCCGGGTCATCGCTGGAAGCGAACGGAACGGCGGTGCTGGCGTTCATCAACACCTACATCGCGACCGCGATGGCGGTGCTGGCGTGGACGTTCTTCGAATGGGCGATCAAGGGCAAGCCATCGATGCTCGGCGCGGCGTCGGGCGCGGTCGCCGGTCTCGTCGCGATCACGCCCGCGGCAGGCAATGTCGGCATCGGCGGCGCGTTCGTGATCGGCGCGATCGCCGGCCCGGTGTGCTTCTGGGGCGTGACGGGGCTCAAGCGCATGCTGCGCGTCGACGACGCGCTGGACGTGTTCGGCGTGCACGCGCTCGGGGGCATCTGCGGGGCGCTGCTGACCGGCGTGTTCAACGCGCCGTCGCTCGGCGGGCCGGGCGTGGTGCTCGACTGGACGACCGGCGCGACCGGCTTCCCCGGCATCGCGACGCAGCTGCTGGCGCAGTCGAAAGCGGTCGGACTGACGATCGTGTGGAGTGCGGCGGTCGCGTTCATCGCCTGCGTTCTCGTCGACAAGCTGTTCGGCGGCATGCGCGTGGCCGAGGACGACGAGCGCGAGGGTCTGGACATCTGCTCGCACGGCGAAACCGCCTACGATCACTGACGGATGCGGGCGCCGGGTCGGCGCTGTGCGCTTCGGACGCCAGAGCGTGACGCGCGATCCAGCCGGTCGCGAAGTTCGCCACGCCGGCGAGCACCAACGTCCCCCATGGATGCCGCGCCATTGCGCAACCGGCCTGCCGCGCGAATTTTTGCGCGCAATGCCGTGTCGCTGCGCCCATCGACTGCATCGCTTCGATGCCGTCGCGACCCTGCGTGGCGAGTTGGCCGCGCGGAATGGTGGCGGGGCCCGATCTCCTGAAGCGTTGATCGGACGGCCACGACATGCGTGCAATGCATTCCTCGCCGGCAAGGGGGGCGCGGCTTCCGATCCGCGCACCCCTTCGTTCCGCTGCGAGTGCGTTCCATGCATCGCCGGTCATCCGTGACGATCAGAGTCCGTGACGATCAGAGCGTGCGGTCGAACTCCTTGACCTGCCGCTCGGCCTCGTCCCTGGCGATTCCGTAGCGCTCCTGCAGCTTGCCGGCCAGGTACTCGGCGTTGCCTTCGGCGACCTTCAGGTCGTCATCGGTGAGCTTGCCCCACTTTTCCTTGAGGGTTCCGGCAATCTGCTTCCACTGACCCTTGATGCGATCTTCGTTCATGCTTGTTCTCCGCTGTGATTTGGTATGCGCGTCCGGCTCTGCGCCGGCGCGAGGGCAGGCAGGTCGGGCCTACTTGACCTTGAGGCCGCTCGAATCGACTTCGCGGACGCCCTTGATGCTCCTGGCGGCGGCGATGGCCTTGTCGACGGCGGTGCCGTCGGGAAGCACGCCGATCAGCGACACGACGCCGTCCCGGGTATCGACGTTGATGTCGAGCGCGCTGACGCCGTCGGTCGTGGCGAGTTCGGTCTTCACCTTGGTCGTGATCCATGCGTCGGTGACCGGCTGGTCGGACGCAGTCCCGTCCTGCTGATCCGGCGTCGTCGACGCGGCAGGCGCGGCGATTGCCGCTGCGATCGGGCCCAGCGCGAATGCCGATGCGAGCAGCAGGACCGTCAGGTTGCGGATGGTCTGGTTCATCGGTTTCCTCCTTTCAGGGGACGCCGCGTCCGATGCGCGGCGTGGCGACCGGTGGGTCGCGTGGAACCAGCCTGACAGCGGCGATTGCAGCCTCGGATGAACGGCGTGCCGAATCGGTGCGCATGGTTCAGTTTCGCGCGCGCAAACCGTTGCGGGACGCGAAACATCCCGGCAAGCACGTTCAGCCGGAGCGGGAGCGCCGAGCGACCGTATCGGGGGACGGTCAGCGGTCGATGCGGCCTGCCGGCGCGCGGTCGTCCGTGGTGTCGGCGCCGGTCGACGCCTGTGCGGGCAGCCGCACGCGCGCGGCGATCGGCAGATGATCGGACACCGGATGCGGCACGACCCAGCGCTCCTCGACCTCGATGGGGTCGGTCACGAGGATGTGATCGAGCGCGCGCGTGGGCCGCCAGCTCGGGAAGGTCGCGGGCGACTCGCGAGGCGGCGCGAGGCGCGTGCGCGCGTACAGACGCTCGAAATCGCGGCCCTGCGCGGCCGTGTTGAGGTCGCCCATCAGCACGACGTTGGGATGGTCGCCGACCAGTTCGGAGAGGAAGTCGATCTGCCGTGCGCGGGCGCTCTGGCCGAGCGAGAGATGGGCGATGACGACGATCAGTTCGTTTCTGCCGTTGCCGAAGCGCGTCCACAGCGCGCCGCGCCCGGGGATGCGTCCGGGCAACGGATAGTCGAGCACTTCGGCAGGTTGCCAGCGGGCGAGCAGGCCGTTGCTGGAGGTCGCGATGCGCGACACGCGCCGATTGGGCTGGTGGGTCCAGAACGGAAACTCGGCCGCCTCGGCGAGATACTGGGTCTGGTTGAGAAAGCCCGAGCGCAGGCTTCCCGCGTCGGCTTCCTGCAGCGCGACGAAGTCGAACCCGGCGATCACGCGCGCCAGTCCGTCCAGGTTCGCGCGCTTTCCGTGCGGAAGCACGTGTTTCCAGCTCTGCGTGACGTAGTCGCGATAGCGGCGCACGCTGCCGCCCGCGAGGATGTTGCAGCTCATCAGCTGCAGGCTGCGGGAGCGATCGATGTCCGCCATGCCGGCGTTGTCGTTCATGCGGGGAGCCGGTTCCGTTCCGTCATTCGCGGGCGCGAGGCGGGCGTGTCACCGTGGACGCACGACCGGGCGCCGTCCGCGACGCAGCATATACGCTTTCGGGTATCCGACATGCGGGCCGGGTGCCCGGATGCAAGCGCGCGGCACCGCATCCGGATGGAGGACGCGGTACCGCAGGGGTCGCAGGGTTACTTCTTCGCCGCAGTTGCCTCGGCGTGTTCCTTCTCGACCAGCCACTTCACCAGATCGACGAGCTGCGCGAAGCCGCCGGCGGACGCGCCGGTCACGCGGTACTTGCCGTTCACCACGACGCTCGGCGTGCCGTCGATGCCGGCCTTGGTCACGACCTCGCGCGCGCGCGCGAGCTTGCTCTCGACCTCGAACGAGCCGGACGTGGCGAGGAACTTCGAGCGATCCACGCCCTGGCCGGCGTAGAAGGTCGCCAGTTCCTCGATCGAGCGCAGCGGAAGGCGGTCGCGATGCAGCGCATCGAACAACGCCTGGTGGGTCCTGTCCAGCACGCCCATCGATTGCGCGGTGTAGAACGCCCGGGCGAAAGGCTCCCACTGCGCGTTGAAGATCGCCGGCATGTAGTCGAAGGCGGCATACGGGGGCAGTGCCTGCTTGATCTGTTCGGCGTACGGCTGGAAGTGCGCGCAGTGCGGGCAGGCATACGAGAAGATCTCGAGCACTTCGATGCGGTCGCCGCTGGCGGTGGGCACCGCCGGGTCGATCACGAAGTAGTTCTTTCCGGCCTCCCACGCGTGCGAGGCGGATTCGGTCTCGGCGGCGAACGCGGGCAGCGTGAGCAGCGAGGCGAGCAGGAACAGCAGGATCTTGGACATGTCGGCTTTCCTCCGGATGGGGTTACTTCGCGCCGCCGGCGCTTTCCTTCTCGACGAGGAACAGCACCAGTTCCACGAGCTTGTCGACGCTGCCGGCCGACTGCGCGGTCAGGCGATACTTGCCGTTGACGACCAGCGTCGGCGTCGAATCCACGCCGTACGCCTTCAGCATCGCATCGGCGTGCTTCATCCGGGTGCTGATCGCGAACGAGTTGGCGGTGCCGAGTGCGTCCTCGTAGGAAACGCCGTAGCGGGTGAACCACTGCGCAACGTCCTCGATCGAGGGCATCGGGTTGCGGATCCGGCGCGTCTTCGGATCGGTGATGCGGAGCGGGCCGTCCTCGTTCCAGACCGCCCCGAACATGTCCTCGTGCACCTTGTCGGCGATGCCGAGCGCGGCCGCGGCGTAGTACGCGCGCTGGAACACCGGCCAGTCCTCGTCGGCGCGGAACGACGCCGGCAGATGCACGAGCCGTGCGTTGGCCGGCAATGCCGCCTTCAGCTTGCGCATCGTCGGCTCGAAGTAGTTGCAGGCAGGGCAGGCGTACGAAAAGATTTCCACCACTTCGACCTTGTCGCCGGTCGATGTGGGCTGCGGCGGCTCGACGGGGAACCAGTGCTTGCCTTCCTGGAACGGGTCGGCGGCGCTCGCGAGCGTCGACAGGGCCAGGCCCAGCAACAGGGCGGTCACGTGCTTGAACATCGGCGGGATCTCCGTTCGGTGGACGCGCGCCCGTCACGGGCACCCGGCACCCGGCCGCGGACGGCCCGGTGCGGGGCTTGGATCACTGCGAGGCGGTGCGGGTTCCCGACGTCGCGGTATGCAGGCCCTCGATGTACGAGGCGACCGCGGTGATGTCGGCGTCCGACATGCGCTGCGCGATGGCCGGCATGATCTGCGCGTTGAGATCGTTGCCCCAGGTCTTGCCGTTCTTCCAGTCGGTCAGCTTGGTCGCCACGTAGGACGTCCACTGCCCGGCAAGCTGCGGATAGCCGGTGCCTGCCATGCCGCGGCCGTCGGGGCCGTGGCACGCCATGCACGGCGGCACGCCGGTCGCCGTGTCACCGCCGCGGTAGATCGCCTGACCGCGCGCGACCAGCGCCTCGTCCGCGACGCCCGGCATCACCGCCTTGCTGGCGAAGTAGGCGCCGACGTCGTGCATGTCCTGCGGACCGAGCGAACTGGCGAAGCCGAGCATGATCGGATCCTGCCGGTGCATCGTCTTGTACAGCGCGAGCTGGCGCGCGATGTAGGCCTCGTTCTGGCCGGCCAGCTTCGGATACATCTCGATGGCCGAATTGCCGTCCGCGCCGTGGCAGGCGCCGCAGGCGGCAGCCTTGGCCTCGCCCGCCTTGGCATCGCCGACCAGCAGCGAATCGGCCGGATCCAGCGGCAGCGGCTCGGGTGCCGCGGCCGGGGCCGGCACGGTCTCGACGGCAGCCGTTTCCGCAGCCGCGTCCGGTGCCGTGGCCGGGTCCTGCGCGAACGCGATACCCGCGACCAGCGCATTCAGCGCCAGCAGGCAATGGACAGGAACGCGCCGAATGCTCATATACACTCGCTCCGCAAGACTCGTTGGGACGTATCGGTTTTCGCTGTTCGACCGACGCATGCGCACGGTCGCCCTGAATCGCGGGATTATCCCCGTGCGCCCGAAAACGGTCAAACCGCGCGCGATGCGGTGGCGGTGCCGGCCGGTTCGTCCCCTGGCCGCCGGCCGTCGCGGCGCCGCCCGCAGGAGCATCCGATGTCAGCCAATCCGTTTCGTCAGGCCCGCTTCCTCGCCAGCGCGCACCGGCTCGACCAGTTGCCAGCGGATGCAGGCCGCGAGATCGCGTTCGCGGGGCGCTCCAATGCCGGGAAATCCAGCGCGATCAATGCGATCTGCGATCAGCATGGCCTTGCGCGCACGTCCAGGACGCCCGGACGCACGCAGCAGCTCAACGTGTTTCCGCTGGATGCGCAGCGTCGCCTCGTCGATCTTCCCGGATACGGCTATGCGAAGGTGCCGGAGGCGCTGCGCCTGCACTGGCGCGGCGTGATCGACACCTACCTGCGCACGCGCGGCTCCCTGGTGGGCCTGGTGCTGGTGATGGACTCGCGTCATCCGCTCAAGGCGTTCGACCTCGATTTCCTCGGCTTTGCCGAAGCCAGCGGCCGCCCCTGCCATTGCCTGCTCACCAAGGCCGACAAGCTGACCCGGAACGAGGCCGCGCGCACGCTGGTCGCGGTGCGCAGGACGCTGGCGCGCGATTTTCCGGGCGCCAGCGCACAGCTTTTCTCGGCGATGGCCAAGGCCGGGCTCGACGAGGCGCGCAAGCATTTGGCGGGCTGGCTGTTCGATGGATCGACCGAGGCCGGATCCGGGCCCGCCGCCGACGGCCGATAGCCGTTCGTGGAAGCTTCCCCCCTTTGCAGCGGAGCGGCCAACCCCCATAGTGCGGGCTCCCCTGCGAGACAGCGCCGTGTCCGGACCCTCCGTCACCCGAGAAATCCCGATCACCGAGCGCGCGCAACTCGTCGATTACGTCGCGTCCGGCGAGAAGCCGCCAGCCGACTGGCGCATCGGCACCGAGCACGAAAAGTTCGGCTTCCGCCTCGACGACCTGCGCCCGCCGACATGGGAGGGCGAGCGCGGCATCGGCGCACTGCTCGAGGGGCTTACCCGTTTCGGCTGGCAGCGCATCGAGGAGAACGGGAAGCTGATCGCGCTGCAGCGCGACGGCGGCTCGGTCACGCTGGAGCCGGCCGGCCAGCTTGAGCTTTCCGGCGCGCCGCTGTCCGACATCCACGAGACCTGCTGCGAGGTCGGCACGCACCTGCGCGAAGTGAAGGAAGTGGCCGACGAACTCGGCCTCGGCTTCCTCGGCATGGGCTTCCAGCCCAAGTGGCGCCGCGAGGACATGCCGTGGATGCCCAAGGGCCGCTACCGGATCATGCGCGACTACATGCCGAAGGTCGGCACGCTCGGCCTCGACATGATGACGCGCACCTGCACGGTGCAGGTGAATCTCGATTACGCCAGCGAAGCGGACATGGTGAAGAAGTTCCGCGTCTCGCTCGCGCTGCAGCCGGTCGCCACCGCACTGTTCGCCGACTCGCCTTTCACGGATGGCAAGCCGAACGGCTACCAGAGCTATCGCTCGCACATCTGGACCGATACCGATCCCGACCGCACCGGCATGCTCGATTTCGTGTTCGAGGACGGGTTCGGCTACGAGCGCTACGTCGACTACATCCTCGACGTGCCGATGTACTTCTCCCATCGCGACGGCGTGTACCACGACGCCAGCGGCAGGTCGTTCCGCGATTTCATGGCCGGCCGTCTGGACGTGCTCCCCGGCGCGTTGCCGACGCTGCGCGATTTCGCCGACCACCTGACGACCGCGTTTCCCGAGGTGCGGCTGAAGAAGTACCTGGAAATGCGCGGCGCCGACGGCGGGCCGTGGAACCGGCTCTGTGCGTTGCCCGCGTTCTGGGTCGGCCTGCTCTACGACGACGCGGCACTCGACGCGGCATGGGATCTGGTGCGCGACTTCACGCGCGAGGAGCGCCACGCGCTGCGCGACGGCGTGCCGAAGCACGCACTGAAGCTGCCGTTCCGTTCCGGGCGGGTGCTCGATCTGGCGCGCGAGTCGCTGCGCATCGCCGCCGCAGGACTGCAGCGGCGCGCGCGACTGTCACCGGGCGGCGCGGACGAGCGCATCTTCCTCGACACGCTGCTGCAGATCGTCGATGCCGACCAGACGCCGGCCGAGCGAAAACTCGAACTGTTCCACGGCGCGTGGCACGGCAGCGTCGATCCGGTGTTCCGCGAGTTCGCGTACTGACGGCAGGCACGCCGCCGCGCGCATCACGCGGCGCTGACGTCGCGCAGCGTGAAATGCGGGCCGATCAGCACCGTCATGCGGTGTTTGATGATCGCGTGCGGCAGCGTGCTGCGCACGATCACGTCGGCATGGATGTCGGCTTGCTGTGCCTCGACCGTCGCATGCGGATCGGTCGCGCCGAGGCCGGGATCGACGCCGTCGGGATCGTCCTGCATCGCGCGCCAGCGGTCGAACAGCGCCGGCTCGCGCAGGGCCTTCTGCAAGGTTGCGGCAAAGCTCTCGGGCGGCCCGCCGTCGAAGGACAGCGCGGGCGAATCGCCGCGTGCGTGCGCGAGATCGTCGATCGTGAAGAAGTACCGCTGCTTCGTGTTCATGGCGAGTTCCGCTGCGGATCCGGTGCCAGTCTAGCAGCGCCGTCGGAGCGCGCTGCGAGCAGCATCATCGCGAGTGCCAGCAGGCTCGCGGTGCAGGGCCAGCCGAGATAGCGCAATTCCGCCGACGGGGCCAGCAGCACCAGCGGCGCCGCATACAGCCATGCGCTCGCAAGCGCGAGCAGCGCGGCGCGCCCCGCCGTCGAATGTCTCCGGCGCCATGCGCGCGGCACGGCAACCAGTCCGGCAAGCAGGATCGGCCATGCAGCGAGCAGCGGCGTCGCGCGCAGCCGGTCGGCACCGCGCAGCAGCGTGCGATGCAGCATGCCGGCATTGCGCGATACCGGCGGATTGTCGCGGTAGGCAACCGCGTCGGCCACGAACACCAGTTCCCGCGGCCAGTCGCGCGCATGCGTGCCGAACAGCGCGCGAGCGAGACGCATCCGGTGGTCGAGCCACGCAAGCGGCTCGTCCCGGATTGCGTCGCGCCATGCATCGCGCAGCGCTGCGAGCTCGTCCGGCGTCAGCGGCGGGTCGAACGGCGCGCGGATGCCGTGCCGCGTGCCCGTCAGCATCGGCAGGTTGCTCCACGGACGGAACGCATCGGCGAGTTCGTCGATCGTCAGGCCCGGGCCGCGCAGGAACGCGGGCAGCCGCCATTCGCCGGTGTCGATGGACACGGCGGCCAGATCGAACTGCGCGAGCGACGGCCAGACGGGCACGTGCCGGTCGACGGCTGCCTGCAGCAGGCGCGCCGCGCCGAGCGGCACGAGCAGAAGCCCGAGCGTCGCCCACGCGATGCGCATGCGCGACGCGCGCGGCATCGCGATCCAGGCCGCCCACGCCAGCAGCGGCAGCACCGCCGGCAGCGCGTTGTGGCGCAGCACGGCGGCGAGCAGCAAGGCCGGGCCGGCGGCCGCGAGCCAGCGGCGATCGCGCTCCGCTCGCGCCAATGCCGCGACCGCGAAGACCAGCGCCGCGGTCAGCAGCACGTCGGTCCAGACGTGGCCGCGCAGCAGCCACGAAACCGGCGCGAAGCCGACCAGCGCCATCAGCGCGGCCGTTCGCGTCCATGACAGCGCCAGTGCGCGGGCGAGCAGCGCAAGTCCGCTCCAGAACAGGACGAGCTGCAGCGCGAACACCGGACCGGGACCGTCGTCGAGCGGCAGCAGCGCGCGCCATGTCAACGTGAACGCCGGCGCCACGATGTCGGTCGTCTCGCCGCCGCGCGCCTGCCACCACGCATGCGCCGAATCGAACGAGAGCTGGCCCGGCCACCAGGCAAGCACGTCCAGTCCGAGCCCGCACGCGGCGAGCAGCCACGGCCCGCGCGATTCACGACGCATGGAGTCGCAGTGCATCGAGATCGGGCAGGGGCGCGAATCGGGCGGGCATGCCGAACGGAAGCACGCCGAGCAGCGGCGCGTCGATGCGCACGCGCAGCGTGTCCAGCGTCGCCTGCGCCGCATCCATCGAAGGGTCGATCGTGTTCGCGATCCATCCCGCAAGACGGCAGCCGTCGGCATGGATCACGCGCGCGCTCAGCAGCGCGTGGTTGATGCAGCCGAGTCGCAGGCCGATGACGAGGATCGCGAAAAGATCGAGCGCGCGCACGACATCGGCCTGCATCAACGCATCCGAAACCGGCGCGAGCCAGCCGCCCGCGCCCTCGACGACGACGACATCGCAGGTTGATGCGATGCGCGCGTACGCGGCTCCGATCACGGCCAGCGACGGCTCCGTTCCGGCGAGTCGCGCGGCGACATGCGGCGCGATGGCCGGTTCGAATGCGTACGGATTGCAGTCGGAATAAGCCGGCGCCGGATCGCTCGCCGCGATCAGCGCCTCGGCATCCTCGTTGCGCAAGCCGTGCGGGGTGCGGCGGCAGCCGCTGGCGACGGGCTTCATGCCGCATGCACGCAAACGGCGCGCGCGCAGCGCATGCAGCAGCGCGACGGCCGCATGCGTCTTGCCGATGCCGGTGTCGGTGCCGGTGACGAAGTATCCGTTCATCGAGGGCGCTTGCGCGGTAATCGCGGAGCCGTTGTCGCCGCGGGAGCATAGCAGTCGTCGCTGCATCGCAAACGATGCATCCGCTACAATCGCGCGCTGGAGTTTCCCGTGCACGAAATCAAGACGCTTTCCGACGACAAGAAGACCGCGTACGAGGAGCTCGCGCAGCAAGCGCGCGGCCTGCTCGCGGGCGAACACGACCGCATCGCGAACGCGGCCAACTTCGCCGCGCTTGCATGGCATGCGTTGCCGGACATCAACTGGTGCGGTTTCTACTTCTTCGACGGGCGCGAACTGGTCGTCGGCCCGTTCCAGGGCAAGCCGGCTTGCGTGCGCATCGCGCTCGGCAGCGGCGTTTGCGGGACTGCCGCGCAGACGCGGCAAACGCAGGTCGTGGAGGATGTGCACGCATTTCCCGGCCACATCGCCTGCGATGCGGCATCGAGGTCGGAGATCGTGGTGCCGCTGTTCGACGGTGATGCGCTGGTCGGCGTGTGGGACGTGGACAGCCCGCTGCGCGCACGCTTCGACGCGGTGGACCGCGACGGCATGCAGGCCTTGTGCGAAGTCTGGATGGCGTCGCTGCGCCCATCGCGGTGACGGCGGCGCGCGACGTCGGGAGGATCGGATGGCAGGCGAGAAAATCCGCAACGTGGGCCCGAAGGGCGCGGCCTGGCTGCGCCAGGTCGGCGTGCGCACGCTCGAGGACCTCGAGCGCGTCGGCCCGGTGGATGCGTTTCTCAAGATCAAGCGCGCGGGCTTCCGCCCGAGCCTGAATCTCCTGTACTCGATGGCCGGCGCGCTCGCCGATTGCCACTGGACGGACGTGCCCGACGAACGCAAGCAGGAACTGATTTCCGCACTCGAAGCAGCGGAATCGGCGAACCCGATCAAGACGCGCTGGGAACGCCAGCGCGATGCCAGCGAAGGCGCATCGCCGCCTGCGGACGGCGATGGCGAAGCGCCCGGACTCGGCCTGTTCGATGACGTCGACGGCGCTGCCGCCGGCGGCATGGACGGTGATCGCGACTTGAGCCGGTTCGACTGAGGGGCGCAGCAGAGGCGGGCGCCGTTTCCGGTCGAGGAGATGGCGGCGCGCCGTGCATCGCGCGCCGCCGGAGAGCCTACCGTTTCGTTTCGCCGAACAGGCCGCGATAGGCGAAGCCGCCGAGCGCGCCGCCGATCAGCGGGGCGAGCCAGAACAGCCAGAGCTGCGAGAGCGCGGCGGTTTCGGCGAAGAACGCGACGCCGGTCGAGCGCGCCGGGTTCACCGAGGTGTTGGTGACCGGGATCGAGATCAGGTGGATCAGGGTCAATGCCAGGCCGATCGCGATCGGTGCGAAGCCGGCCGGCGCGCGGCCGTCGGTCGCGCCCATGATCACCATCACGAAGAAGAACGTGAGGACGATCTCGCAGACCAGCGCGGCGGTCAGCGCGTAACCGCCCGGCGACAGTGCGCCGTAGCCGTTGGATGCGAAGCCGCCGGCGGAGAAGCCGGGCTTGCCGCTGGCGATCAGGTAGAGCACCGCGGCTGCGGCGATCGCGCCGATCACCTGCGCGAGGATGTACGGCACCAGATCGCGTGCCGGGAAGCGGCCGCCGGCCCAGAGGCCGAAGGAAACGGCGGGATTGAAGTGTCCGCCCGAGACGTGGCCGACGGCATAGGCCATCGTCAGCACCGTCAGGCCGAACGCGAGCGCGACGCCGGCGAAGCCGATGCCGAGTTCGGGAAACGCCGCGGCAAGCACCGCGCTGCCGCAACCGCCGAACACCAGCCAGAACGTGCCGAAGAACTCGGCCGCGAATCGTTTGCCCATCGACATGGATCGTTCCTCCTGAACGCGCCGGCGGACCGGCCGTGCCGGTCCCGGGGTGATCGGGTGCCTGCGCGCTGCTCCCCGCCGTGCATCCTAGCGCCGGCTTGGGGAAGCGTGAGCGTGCAACCTTGAAGTTTGGTCACGTGGCCCCGTCGTCGCGGTCAGAACGTGCGCTTTCGCGGCGGCCGAACGAGCAGTGCCATGCCGATCCCGGCGAGCAGCCATCCGATGGCCTGGTCGATCAGTTCGAGCAGGACGAACGGCCGCGAGAATCCGTACCAGTTCCACTGCGATACCGAGATCGACAGCCATGCGGCAACGCCGACGAGCATCACCGTCAGCACCCGCCGACCGAAGCCGCGCGGCAGTTGCACCAGCAGCAGTGCGCCGAGGAACGCGGCGAGCAGATTCGACGCGAACTCCGTGACCAGCGCGCGCGGCGAGAGCGCATCTCCGCCATACGGCCGGTAGACGAGCAGGCCGGACGGAACGTTGGCGAGGCGGCGCTCCCACTCCGCGCGCTGCGCTTCGTCCGGTTCGGGATCGTGCCCGATCCACGGGAATGCATAGGTGCCGGCTTCCGGAACATGCGTGGTCAATGCGGCGATGACCGGCGCCTCGTCCGGCAACGGCGTCAGCGCGTCGCGGGAGATCGGCAGCAACAGGTGGGCGACGGCGCCCCAGGCGAACATCAGGAGTCCGCCGAGGATCGAGGCGAGGACGATGCGGATCATGCGTTCGGCTCCGGTGCGCGCCTCGGGGGTCGCAGGCCCGCGCGATCATGCGCGCATGCGGTCCGCAGCATGCGCCTTCCGTGCGATCACCTCATCGACGCGCGGGCAAGGCTGCGTTCGCGGTCGGGTTGTCCTGATTTTCCGCGAGCCACAGCATCGCCGAGCGCACGCGCGTATAGCCGCTCGGATGGTCGTAGAACACGAACTCCTCGATCGGGCCCGGTTCGATCTTGCGGTATGCGGACAGGCGCATCGCGACCGTCGCGAAACCGTGCGGCTCGCGCGCTGCGTCCAGCCCGAAGATGTCCGCCTCGAATTCGGCCTGCCGCGTGATCGTGTTCATCACCGGCGTGGCGAGGAAGAAGAACAGCGACAGGATCGCGACCGCCAGCGGCAGTGCGGCCGGATCGGCGCGGTCGCGAAGGCCGAGCCGCGCGCCCCAGCGCGCGAGCGCGGCGTCGAGCAGCTTGTGCACGAACCAGAAGCCCAGCGTCAGCGCGAGCGTGAAATACACGACCAGCCGCAGCACGTGATTGAGCACGTAATGGCCCATTTCGTGGCCCATCACGGCCTTGATCTCCGGCTCGGATGTCCGTTCGAGCAGGTTGTCGTTGAGCGCGATGCGCGTCGTGCCGAGGAAGCCGGAAACGTTCGCGCTGATGCGCGTGGTCTGGCGCGATGCGTCGAACTCGACCACGTTGTCGGTCGGTACCTGGTTCGCGCGCGCCAGCGAGAGGATCGCCGTGCGCGCCGGCCCCTCGCGCAGCGGCTTGTAGTCGTTGAACAGGGGTTCGACCAGCACGGGTGCGAGCAGCATCAGGAACAGCATCAGCGCGAAGCTTCCGACGCCGGCCCAGACCCACCAGCGCTCGCGCGTGCGACGCACGGCCGCGTACAGCGCGGCGAGCACCGGCGGCACCAGCACCAGCGAAACGAGCAGGCCCTTGAGCGCGTCGCCGAACCACGCGCCCATCGTCTGCGTCGAAAGACCGTACTGGTGCTCGCGAAAGTACCCTTCGTAGAGCGAAAGCGGCAACGCGAGCAGGGTGAACGCGACGAGCCATTGCAGCGCGTACAGCATCACCGCCAGTGCCGGTCGCCGCGTGATGCGCTCGGCGCGCTCGCGCATGCGCCGCGAGGCGCCGGTCAGCAGCAGGATGGCCGCGATGGCGAATCCGTACAGCAGGTCCCAGAGCTTGAGCCAGTAGCCGCCCTCGAAGTACGCATCGGATCGCGCGCGTTGCTCGGGCGAAAGCAATTCGATGTAGGCGCGGGTCGCACGCTCGACGTCGAAATCCGGTCCGGGCCGGGCGGCGTCCGGGATCACGAGACCCGGTGCAAGCTCGCCCGGCATCGTGCCGTCGGCAGCCAGTGCCGGCGCGAGTCCGACGGCCAGGACCAGCAGGGCAACGACGACAAGCAGGCGGGCCATGACGGGTTCCTCGTGATCGCGAAGCGTACAGGCTGCGCAACCAGCCGACTCCGGTCAACTGCCGGACGGCATGGGCGACGAGCACGCCCGTCATGGCCCGCGCGGCATCACTTGCCGGCGCGCTTGATCTCCAGTCCGCCGATGCTGACGCCGAGGTCCACGCCTTCGCCTGCTCCGGCGAGCGCCAGCGAAACGGTGCCCTTGGTCAGCACCTGCGCGGTGCCGGCCTTGATCGCGCCGATGCTGGCTTCGCCCTGCGCGTAGGTGCCGAGCACGTCCTCGATGCGGTGCACGTCGGTGAAGCGGCCGTTGCCGTTGTCGATGTGATACTTGCCGACGGTGAGCCCACCGCCCTTGGCCTCGATCCTCACCTTCATCGACTCGCCGTTCTCGCACGTCACCGTGCCATGGCCTTCGGCGTGCTTGTAGATCGCCGACCAGCCGGACAGCGAGAACTTCAGCTTGCAGTCGAGCGCCGCCTGCGCGGCGGACGCGGGTTGCGCGGCGGCGCCGAGCAGCGCAAGCGAAAGCAGCGCGGCGCTCGACGAAATGTGCATGGTGTTCATGGCCACCTCCAGGCCGGGTCAGGGAGCACCAGTCTCCGCGCCGCTGGCTGAACCCGGCGCTACGCGCGCCGCGCCGGTTCACGTGGCGTTGCGAAGCGCAGCATGCCGCGCCAGGCTTGCAGCTTCGCTGCACGCGGGATCGCCGCGTTCGCCGGGCTGGTGGAGGGCAGAGCCAGCACGGTCAACGCCTCGCGCCGAACGGACGGGACGAGCGGCTCGATGCGGCGTCGGTACACCGAAAGCGCCTTCGTGCCGTTGATCGCGAGCGCCGCGATGGTGGGGTGCTCGTGGAGCAGTCCGGGAATGTCGTTCGGCATTTCGCTGGCGACGCGGATGCTGCTGTCCAGGCTGCCGGGCCGCTCGCAGCGCGCGAGCACGTCCCAGATGCCTACGCCGCGCGCGTGCAGGCGGCGGATGCGCTCGGCGTAGGGCCGCTCCGGGCCCGCGTCGAACAGCTCGCCCATGAACGGCCAGAACAGGTTGTGGCGGTGGCCATAGGACTGTTGCAGCGCGAGCGAGGCGAGGCTCGGGATCGTGCCGAGCACCAGCACGCGGCAATCCGCGCCGACCTGCGGCGGGAAGCTCAGCACGACATCCGCATCCGTGCCGCGTGCGGCGGCGTGCCGCTGCGTCATTGCGCCTTGCGCAGCGCGGCGAGTTCGGCCAGCACGTCCTTGACGTTCGCTTCCGGGTCGACGTCGCGCCAGCGCTTCGCGACGCGGCCTTGCGGGTCGATCAGGAACGTCTCGCGCTTCGCGTACGTCATGCCGAGGCGGCTGGCGAGCACGCCGTAGGCGGTGGCGACCTCGTGCGTCGCGTCCGACAGCAACGGGAACGGCACGCGGTGCTTCTCGGCGAACTCGGCGTGCGACTTCACGTCGTCCAGGCTCACGCCCCAGACCTCGGCACCGGCGCGGCGCAGTTCGACGATGTCGTCGCGGAAGGCGCAGACCTGCTTCGTGCAGCCGGGCGTGAAGTCCTTCGGATAGAAGTACAGCACCGTCCATTCGCCGTGCCGGTCGGCGAGGGAACGCCAGGTGCCGTTCTGGTCCTGCAGGCGGAACGCCGGCGCCGGATCGCCGGCCTCCGGGGCGCGCGGTTGCGGGGCATCATCCGCACGCGACAGGCTCCACGGCAGGATCAGCGCCAGCAGGCACGCAACGAGCCAATTCGTCTTCATCCGGGTTCTCCTGGTTCGCGATTCCTGGTCATCGACTCGCCGGCTTCTTCGCGTCGGGCCAGCGCGCGGGATCGAAGCCGCCGACCTCGAACAGCAGCGTGCGCGGCTTGCGATCCTTCTCGGTCACCTCGATCTCGATGCGCCTTGCCTTGCCCAGCGTGTCGAGAAACGCCTTTTCGCCGCGGATGAACATGGCCGGCTCGCCGGTTTCCGGCAGGTAGGCGGTGAAGGTGCGCGCTTCGCCGTCCACCTTCGCCGGCAGCTTGCAGGTGCCGCGGCACTCGAAGTCCTTGCCCGAGCCGAACAGGTACACGCTGGTACCCCAGTCGGTGTGCTTGCGCAGTACGAGGCGGACCCGTGCATTCCGGTCGCGGTCGGCGGAGTGGAGCGTGGCCACGTTCTGCCAGCCGCCCGATTCCTCGCCGGACTGGTACAGCCAGAGCTGTTGCAGGCGGCGCGTCTCGGCGATCGCCTCGCCGCGCGTCGTCGCATCCTCCAGCGTCTTTGCCACCTCCCTGGCCGCCGCCGTCTGCGGGTACTTGTCGACGATTTCGCGCCCGATCGGCGCGGCCAGTTCCCACGATTCCTCGGCGAGCAGCGTGCGGTACAGTTCCAGCGACTTGTTCGCCTGCGCCTCGATCGCGGCGCGCGCAGCCGCAGCCTGTTCCTCCGGCGTCGGCCCCTTCGGGCCGCAGGCGGCCAGCAGCAGGACCAGTGCGGCGGTCGCGGCGATTCGCTTGGACATGTCGACGGCTCCGATGCGGAAGGCCGGCCATCCTACCGCGAGCCGGCGGGCGGCCGCGTCAGGACCGTCGGCAGGGATCGCGTCCCAGGTTGCGGTCGTAGGTGGAAACGCGATCGTCGTGCTCGCTCCCGGCGTGCGGTGCACGCATGCGCCGGCACGCTTCCTTGCGCGGGATTTCCGTGCCGGTCACGCGCACGCTGCGCGCGGTGCCGCCGATGCGGTCGCGGATCGTTGCCGGGCAGCGCGCGTGTCGGTAGAACATCGTTCCGTCCTCGGTTCGGCACGCCCACGACATTGCCGGACGACGCGGCGCAGCACGTGTGATCGCCTGCCTCGATGCGGGGCGCGGCACCGCGTACTCGGGCGATTGCGCAGGCGGCGGCGCGGGCAGGATTTCCACGATGCGCTCGCGCTGCGCCGCGGCGCAGGGCCGGTCCTGGAACGCGACGTGGCCGCGTGCGTCGCGACATTCGTATACCGGTTCGGCCGCGCCGGCTGGCTGCGCGGCCACCAGCCACGCGGTCAGCGATGCGATCCATGCGTTCGTGCGGTTCATGTCCCGATCTCCCTCGATGCATCGACGCCGGATCGTGGCGGGCGCGCGCAGCCGGCCGCAATCGCGCGGTGCCGCGCCGGCGTGTAGGAAAACGCCGATTCCGCGACATCCGCGCAGTAGCATCGGCTCATGCGCAAGTTCATCCACGTCGACATGGACGCGTTCTACGCATCGGTCGAGCAGCGCGACGATCCGGCGCTGCGCGGGCGGCCGGTCGTGGTCGCGTGGCGCGGCGCTCGCTCGGTGGTGTGTGCGGCGAGCTACGAGGCGCGCGCGTTCGGCGTGCGCTCGGCGATGCCGGCACTGCGCGCCGAGCGGCTGTGCCCGGAAGCGGTGTTCGTGCCGCCGGACTTCGCGCGCTACAAGGCGGTGTCGCGGCAGATCCGCACGATCTTCCTGCGCCACACCGACCTCGTCGAGCCATTGTCGCTGGACGAGGCGTATCTCGACGTGACCGAGCCGAAGAGTGCGCATGCCAGCGCGACCGCGATCGCGAAGGCGATCCGCGCCGAGATCCGCGAGACGACGGGCCTCACCGCATCGGCCGGCGTCGCGCCGGCCAAGTTCCTTGCCAAGATCGCCTCGGACTGGCGCAAGCCGGATGGGTTGTTCGTGATCCGGCCGCGCGAGGTGCTGGATTTCCTCGCGCCGCTGCCGGTCGCGCGCCTGCACGGTGTCGGCAAGGTCACCGAAGCGCGCCTGGCCGAGTTCGGCATCCGCACCGTCGCGGACCTGCGCGCATGCGACGTGCATGCGCTGGAAGCGCGCTTCGGCCGCTACGGCGCGCGCCTGTCCGAGCTCGCGCACGGCATCGATCGCGGCGAGGTGCGGCCGGACCGACCGGTGCAGTCGATTTCGTCCGAGGACACGTTCGCGAGCGACGTGCCGCTCGAGGCGACCGCGGCGACGATCCGCGTACTGGCGGACAAGGTCTGGACCGCTGCCCGGCGCAGCGAGCGCGTCGCTCGCAGCGTCGTGCTCAAGCTCAAGACGCGCGAGTTCCGCATCCTGACCCGCACGCGCACGCCCGACGTGCCGCCACGCTCGGCGGCGGAAGTGGCGGAGATCGCGCTCGCGCTGCGTGCGCACGTCGGCCTGCCGGCGACCACGCGCTACCGGCTGGCCGGCGTCGGTCTCTCCAACTTCTGCGATGCCGACGACACGCCGCGCCAGCCGGAACTGTTCGGCACCGACGCGTGAGCGGCGCGCCGGTTCAGCACACGTCGCGCCCTTGGCGGCACAATCGGCTCTCCTTCAATCCGTGGAGTTTCGTCATGCAGATCCACACCATCGCCGCCGCCGCGGTGCTCGCCCTCTCGACCACCGGCGCCGCGCAGGCAGCACAAACCGCGAAGGCCGTGATCGCGCCGACCGGCAACCACGCCGCGCAGGGCGTGAAGGGCGAACTGATCCTCGCGCAGGACGCCGATGGCGTGCGCGTGACCGGCAGCATCAGCGGACTCGGCGCCGACAGCGAGCACGGCTTCCACGTGCACGAGAAGGGCGATTGCAGCGCGCCGGACGGCAGCAGCGCCGGCGGCCATTTCAATCCGACCGCGCAGCCGCACGGCAATCCACACGGAGAGCATCATCATGCCGGCGACATTCCGAACCTGAAGGCCGGTGCGGATGGCGTGGCGAAGGTCGACGCGACGCTGCACGGCGCGAAGCTAGACGGCGAACACGGCCTCGTCGGCCGCGCGTTCGTCGTGCACGCCGACCCGGACGACTACGCCTCGCAGCCGGCCGGCAACTCCGGCGCGCGCATCGCCTGCGGCGTGATCGTCGCGAACGCGGCCGCGGAATAAGCGCGCTTCGTCACGCGCGAGCGGCGCGCTCGCGCGTGCGTCGCTCCAGCCACCACAGCGCGGCCGCGAGCAGTGCGGCCGCGAGCAGGAATGGCCAGCGCGCGCGCGGCACTTCGCGCACCTGCGCCTGCGCGGGCGCCTCGACGCCACCGACCAGCGCCCGCGTCGCGTCGCGGTTGCTCGCCTGCGCGAGCGTCGTCGCCTCGTCGGTCGCGCGCACGTGGAACGGCCAGCGCGTGCCATCGCTCGTCAGCGTCTGCCAGCCCGCCGTGCGCGGCCAGTAGGCGGCGCAGCCCGGCGTCGAGGGGTCGGCCGCCAGCGCGATGTTCGCGCCCTTCGCCTCGACTCGTGCGTCCGGCGCGAGGCCGCAGAACACCGCGCGTTCGCCGACGCGCGCCTCGCGCGGCAAAACCGGCCACGCCGATCCGCCGGCGCGCGCGACGCCCGCGAAGATGTCGCTCCACAGCGTGCCGTGTCGCGCCGCCGATCCGCCGAGCGCGAGCCGGAAGCTGTCGGCCAGCGTGACCACGCCGACCCGGCCGCGTCCGTGCGCACGCCATGCGGCGAGCACGCGACCATCGTCCGCGCGGAGCAGCGGCGCGGCGTCTCCGGCCGTCGCGACGACCGGCGCCCGTGCGAGCGCGGGCGGCGCCGCGTCGCCTTGCGACGCGGGAAGCCGCACCGGTCCGCCATCGTCCGCGCGCAGCGCGAAGCCGAGCGCGGCCCAGTCCGCCACGACCTGCGAACCCGGCAGTGCGGTGGCGCGCAGCAGCAGGCCGAGGCCCTCGCGCACCGCGGCATCCAGCGCCGCGCGTTCGGATGCCGACAACGCGGCCCAGCCGCGTTCGTCGACCAATACCAGATCGCTGTCGGCGAGCGTCGCCGCATCGAGTGCGAACGCGCCTTGCCGCGCGAAGATGCCCTCGCTCAGCGCGATGCGCGAGCGCAGCGCGATGCCGGCATCGCTGGCCCAGCGGCGCAGGTACTTGAGTTCCGCATCCGGCGCGCCGGCGACGATCAGCACGCGCAGCGGCCGGCCGGCAACGGCCGCCACCGGCACCGCGACCTCGTCGCGCACCGCGCCGTCGCGGTCGAGCACGCGCAGCGCGTGGAGGGCGGTGCCCGGCGTCTTCGCCGCGATCTCGAACGCGAAGCGGCCGTCCGCCTCCGGCGTGGCCTGTGCGGCCAGCGCACCGGCCGGATCGCGCAGCTCGATGCGCGCGCTTTCGATCCCCTCGATGCGTCCGCCGATGCGCAGCATGCGGCCCGCGGCCACCAGTGCGGGAGCGTCGAGTTCCGCGATGCCGGGTGGCAAAGCTGCGGCGTCGAAACGCACGACGCGGCCGCGTGCGACGTCGCGGTCGCGCGCCGACAGGCCGGCGCCGATCACCGCGATGCGCGTCGCCTCGCCATGCCGGCGCAGCGCGGTGCCGAGGTCCGGCACGCGCTCGGTGCCGCGCGGTGCCGGCGCGCCGGGAAGCGCAACCGTGGTGGCGCCCGCCGCAAGCGCTCCGATCTGCACCTCGGTCGCGCCGGGCGCGAGCACGACCAGCTCGCCGGAGTCGCCGGCCGTGCGCAGCGGCGGCGGGAACAGCGCGAGCCAAATCGCGAGGCCGAGGCCGGCCTGCAGTGCGGCCCGCGCGAGCCGGTGCGCGCCATCGAGACTGCGCAGCACGCCGGCTGCCACACCGAGCGCGAGCAGCGCCGCGACGGTCTGCGCGGTGCTCATCGGGCGTCCTCCGGCGCGGCGAGCGCATCGAGATAGGCGGCGCCGCGCGCATCGGACGCGGCGCGCGACGGCACGCCGGCTGCAGGTTGCGGAAGCACGGCCCAGAGCCGTGCGCGAAGTTCGTCGCGACAGGCGCTGCAGCCCGGATCGCGGCGTGCGCGATCCAGTGCGGCGAGCAGGCCGAGCGCATCCGGCATGCGCTCCCGATGCGCGGCGAGCCAGCGTTCGGCGGCGGCCCAGTCGGGCGCGTCGCCGTCGCCGAGCTCACGCCACAACGCGACGAGTGGCGTGTCGTCGCGTGTCTGCGGCGCGAGCGGATCGGCGCGGTCGGTGAGTCCCTCGCGCTCGCCGCTGAGGCGGCGCGCCTCGTCCGGCGGGCGGATCTCCAGCCCGACGCGCGCGAGGTAGATGCGCGTGGATTGCTGCACGCGCTTCACGTGTTCGAGCGCGCGGTACTCGTGCGGCAAGGCCGCTTCCGGATCGCCCGTGCGCAGGGCACGCTCGGCCTGCCACATCGCGTCGAGCGCGGCGCGCAGCGTTTCCTTCGTCGCCGGATCGAGCAGCGTCGCCGCCTCCGCGATGTCGTGGACGTGGCCGTACTCGGCGACCACGTCGCCCGCATCGCCGAAGCGCGCCGGCGCATCGGTACCGTGGTCATGCGCGTGGGCGTGCGCCGCCGCCTCGTGCGGGTGGCCGTGCGGTTCGGTGCCGTGCGCCGCGTCGTGTGCGTCCTCGGGCGCATGGTCGGCATCGTGCGCCTCGTCGTGGTCGGCATCGTGCGCGTCGCTGCCGCCAGGCGGCTCGATGATCTCGGTTTCCTCGCCCAGGAACTGCCCGTAGCGCAGGCGCAGCACGCGCTGGTCCACGCCGATCGCGTCGGAGCGCGCGAGGAAACGGTCGTCCTCCGGTCGCGGCGTCTCGGCGAGCAGCGCCTCGGTATCCAGGATGATCTGGCGCTGGCTGCGGAAGTATGCGGGCAGCGTGCGCTGCACGACGCCGTCGAGCGGCGCGAGATCGTCCGGCTGCGCGGCGGGCCAGCGCAGGATGAACGCCGCGCTGCGCGTGACGTTCGGCTGCGGTTCTCGATTGTCGGTCACGCGCACGCGCACGATCAGGTCGTCGCCCTGCGCGAAGCCGAGTGCGGCGGGGTCGAGCTCGCGCGCGTAGCGCGCGCGGCGCGGCACGGCGTCGGTTGCATCCGCATCGATCGGCGCGAGCGTCTCGGTCGATTCGCGAACCGCGATGTTCTCGCCGCTGCCCTGCGCCAGCGTGACGGAAAGCTCGGCGTGCGCGATGCCGTGGTCGTCCTCGGCCTCGAACGCGAGCGTCCAGCGCGGTTGCGCCGCATCGAGCACGGTGAGTGTCTGCGCCGGCTGCGTCACGCGCACGTCCGGCGCGCGGTCGGGCTGCGCGTCGAGGCGGTGCAGCGCGTCGTCGGCCGGTGGCGGCGCGCCGTCGAGGACGATGCGGTACAGCGCCGATTCTGCGAGCGCGTGGCGTGCCGTCCAGTCGCCGCCGTCGCGTTCGAGCGCGATGCGCGTGCCGTCGTGGAACGCGAGTGCGGCGGCAGTCGGCTGCGGCTCGAAGCGCAGTCGCCAGCGCAGGGTTGCACCCTGCGGCGCCTGCACGTCGAGCGATCGGGTCTCGGTCGGCGCGGCGTGCAGGTACGCGGGAGGTTCGATCGCGACGCGCCCGGCAACGATCGCGGTGCGCGGCGTGTCGGGTTCGGCGGCGTCGCCCTCCGTGCGAGGTTGCGTCGCATGTGGTGCGATGCGCGACGCCACGCCGAGCAGCAGCGCGGTGACGATGGCGGACGCCGCAAGCGCGCGGCGCGGCCAGCGCGGCCGGATGTCGGCGTGCAGCGCGTCGGCGCGGGCGAGGATGCGCGCGCGTTGCAGCCGCGCGAGCGGCGCCAGCGCGGCTTCGTCGGCGAGCAACAGCCCGGTGCTGTCCTCCAGTGCCGGTTCGGCGGCATCGAGGCGCCGCGCGATCCAGCGCGCATCGATGCCGCGCAGCCGCCACGCGAGCAGCGCGGCGAAGCCGGTCAGGCCGACCGCAAGCACCGCGATCGCGGCGCTCGTGTTGGCACCGCGCCACGCGAGCACGACCAGAGCGGCGAGTGGCGGCAGCGTCAGCCCGGCAAGGATCGCGGCGACGCGGCGCCGCGCGGCGGTGCGGTGCGATGCGATCGGCGGCGCGGTCATCGTGTGTCCCTCGGCGCCCGCGTCGCGACGATGCGCTCGGCGAGGAAGAGAAACGCGGCGAGGAGCGCGAGCCACGGATCGAGTGCGCGACTCGCCGTCGCGAGCGCGGCGCTCGCGCCCGAGCGGGTGGCGTCGCCGGCCGGTTGCGCATCCGCGGCGAACGCGCGATCCGGTGCCGGCGCGGTGTCCTCCAGCGCGGCGGCGAGTCGGGTCGGGAATTCGGCATCGGGCAGCAGCGGCAGCGCATCCGGTGCGAGCGGTCCGGGCAGTGCGACCAGCCAGCCGGCGCCGAGCGGCATGCGGCGCGCAAGCACGCGGCCGTCCGCATCGCGCCAGAGCGGCTCGCCGGATGCGTCCGGAAGTCGCGCGACGAGCGCGCGTCCGCCACGTTCGATCCATGCCCGCGAGGCGGCATCGAGTCCGTCGGCGAGCCGGATCAGCCAGTTCGCATCGGCCGGAATCGGCGCATCGGCAGCGGCTTCGTCGAGCACGAATCGCGTGCGTCTGTCCGCGTTCAGCGCGGTGACCGCGGCGCGCACGAAGGCCGCGCCGGGTTCGTCCGCGCGAAAGCGCAGCGCGATCTTCGTGGTCGCCGGCGCGGGCGCGGCCGATATCGGCGCATGGCCCGGCACGACGTGCCAGCCGATCGTGCGGCCGAGGCGGATGCGCTCGCCGTCGAGACCGCCGAGTTCCTGCGGCACGACCACGTCGATGCGCGTCGCCGCCGGCACTTCCGCGTCGAGCTGGCGCAGCAAGCTCGCCACCGGCACGGGGCCGTCGCCGATCGCCGCGTCGAGCGCCGGGAAGCCTGGCGCGAGGCGATGCCAGTCGCCGTCGCCGTCGAGCACCGCGCGCGCGGCATCGAGATCGGCGCCGGGCGCGACCGCGATCCAGTGTGGGGCCACGGCGCGATCCGATTGCAGTACCGGCTGCGCGAGCAGCAGCGCGAGCGCGGCGAACAGCGCGAGGCGCAGGGCGAGCAGCCACGGCCGTTCGACGCGCACGCGCCGGCGCGGCGGAACGCGCGCGGTGATCCAGCGCAGCGCGGCGAACTCGATCGTGCTTTCCTCGCCGCGTCGCACGAGATGCAGCGCAAGCGGCAAGGCCAGCGCGAACAGCGCGAACAGCCCGGCGGGTGCGAGCAGGGCGAGGCTCATCGCGGCGACTCCGCGCCGTGTCGGAGTCCGGCGCCGCGTCCGAACAGGGCCCAGAGCGGCGCGTCCGCCGGTTCGTCCAGCCACGCGGTCGAGAAGCCGATGCCGCGCGCCGCGAAGCCGGACGCCAACGCGGTGCGTGCGGCGCCGAAGCGCTGGAGGAATGCGCGGCGCGCGGCGCCGGCATCGACGCGCCGCTGCGCGCCGGATTCGGGATCGACGAAGCGATGCGGTCCGCGGAACGGAAACACGCGTTCGTCGTGGGAAAGGAACTGGATCGCGCGCGTGTCGCGTCCGGTTGCGGCGAGGCGCCAGGCGAGGTCGACGGCGGCATCGTCGAAGAAGTCGGACAGCACCAGCACCAGCGCCTGCGGCGCGATGCGTTCGTGCAGGCGGCGCAACGCGTCGGTCGCGGGCCATGCGCCGGCCGGCTCGGTGTCGCCGAGCGCGAGCAGGCAGCGGTCGCGCTGGCGCACGCCGGTGGCGACCGGAACCACGCGCGGCTCGGCGCCGATCGTGGCGAGGCCGAATGCGTCGCCCTGGCGCAAAGCGATCTCGAACACGCAGGCGGCGGCGAGGCGAGCCGCGTCGAATTTGCGCCAGTCGGGCTGCGCGTGGTCGGACTGGCGCATCGAGGCGGTCGCGTCGAGCAGCACCCACGCGGTCAGCGGGCTTTCGCGTTCGGATTCGCGCACGAACCAGCGGTCCGAGCGCGCGTAGAGCTTCCAGTCGACGCGACGTGGCTCGTCGCCGGGTTCGTAGCCGCGGTATTGCGCGAATTCGAGTCCGGCGCCGCGGTTGCGGCTGGCGTGCTGGCCGATGCCGGACCCGGCCGCGGTGCGGCGCGAGCCGAGCTGCAGGTCGCGCAGCCGCGCGCGCATCTCGGGCGGGATCGCCGGCGCCGGCATCGGTGGCTCAGTTCGGTGCCGGCAGGGCGTCGAGCAGCGCGGCGACCACGTCGTCGGGGCTGCGCTGCTCGGCTTCGGCGTGGAACGACAGCAGCAGGCGGTGGCGCAGCACCGGCGCGACGAGGGCGCGCACGTCCTCGCGCGTCGCGGCGAGGCGGCCGTGCAGCAGTGCGCGCGACTTCGCGGCCAGGACCAGCGATTGCGCCGCGCGCGGGCCCGCACCCCAGCGCACCCAGTCGCGCACCTGCACGACACCGCTGGTCTGCGGCCGGGTCGCACGAACCAGTCGCACGATCCAGGCGAGAAGTTCCTCGCCGACGTGGACCTCGCGGGCGAGCGCCTGCAGCGCGAGCAGTGCCGCGCCGTCCATCACCGGCTCGATGCGCGGCGACGTGCCGCCGGTGGTCTGCGCGACGATCGCGCGTTCGTCGGCCTCGTCCGGATAGTCCACGCGGATGTGCAGCAGGAAGCGGTCGAGCTGCGCTTCCGGCAATGGATAGGTACCGGCCTGTTCCAGCGGATTCTGCGTGGCGAGCACGAAGAACGGTGCGGGCAGCGCGTGCGTGGTGCCGGCATAGCTGATCGTGCGTTCCTGCATTGCTTCCAGCAGCGCGGATTGCGTCTTGGGCGGCGTGCGGTTCAGCTCGTCGGCGAGCAGCAGGTTGGTGAACACGGGGCCACGCTGGAACTTGAAGTGGCGCCGGCCGGTGCCGTGGTCCTCTTCGAGGATCTCCGTGCCGAGGATGTCGCTGGGCATCAGGTCGGGCGTGAACTGGATGCGATGGAAGTCCAGCGAAAGCGCGTCGCCGAGCGCGCGCACGAGCAGCGTCTTGCCGAGTCCAGGCACACCTTCCAGCAGGCAGTGTCCGCCGGCCAGCAGGCCGACCAGCAACTGTTCGACGACCTCGTCCTGCCCGACGACGATGCGCCCGATGGCATCGCGCAGGTCCGCGAGGCGCTGCAGGCGCGCCTGCACGTTGGCTTCGGTGGCGGCAGCGGAGGGGCTGGGGTCGGTCATCGAGGCGTCTCCGGGTGGCGGCTCCGATTGTCGGAAGGCCGCGGGGGGCGCGTCCCGTGCAGGTGGTCACGCGCGAGGCGATGCGGCTGCGGCACGCTGTCGCGATGCTAGCTGCCGAGCGCGTAGAGCACGATGTTGACCGCGAACTTCGCGTTGTCCTCGGCGAGGAAGCGCTTGTTGCGCCAGTCGTAGTCCCACTCGCAGCCGTAGTCCTTGTTGCTGTAGAGCACGCCGAGGCGGCCGTCGATCGCGATGCCCTTGAGGTAGTCGTGGACGAGATCGTCGCCCCAGCCGTTGAGCTCGAATGCGGTGGCGGGCGGGCCGTCGAACGTGAAGAAGCTGGAATGGATCGGGTGATCGGCGGGAAGTTTCGCCAGCGCGTCGGGGCCGAATATCCCGGCCATTTCCTGTTCGAACGACTTCGCGAACAGGCCGTCGATGTCGTGGTTGCAGTCGTCCACGAACACGAAGCCGCCGTTGCGCACGTAGGCCTCGAAATTGCGTCGTTCGTCCGGGTTGAACTCGACCAGCTTGTGGCCGGCGAGATAGCAGAACGGCTGTTCGAGCATGCGCGGATCGGCCAGCGGCAGCACGCGCTCCTCGGGATCGACGCGCAGCGTCGTGTACTGGATCAGCGCGTCGAGCAGGTTCGCGGGCATGCGCGCGTCGACGTCCCAGTCGCCCGATTCGTACATCAGGCGGGTGAACCAGAAGTCGGGCGTGCCGGCTGCAGGTGCGGCAGGTGCCGGCTGCGCGCGCAGCCTCGGCGGCAGCGCGAGGCCGGCGCCGGCGGCGAGGAACAGGCGGAGAAACTCTGCGCGGGTCATCGGGTCAGGGGCGGACCGCGGCGCGGGGCCGCGGTCCGCCGCATTCACACGGCGTCGGACAGCGAAGTGAAGGTGAAGTCGCGGATCTTCATCGGCGGGATCATCATCACGAACGGCGATTCGTCGTCGCCGACGCGGATCGACTTGCCGATTTCCTCGATGTTGTTGAGCATGATCGCGGGCGATTCGTTGAAGCGGAAGTTCTTGATCGGGTACTTGATCTCGCCGTTCTCGATGTAGAACGTGCCGTCGCGCGTGAGGCCGGTCAGCAGCACGGTCTGCGGGTCGACCATGCGGATGTACCAGGTGCGCGTGACGAGAATGCCCTTGCGCGTGCCCTTGACCAGATCCATGGTCGACTTGTCGCCGCCGGCCATGATCAGGTTGCCGGGCTGGCCGACGGCCTTCTTGCCCTGCTTCTGCGCCCAGTAGCGCGAGTACTGCAGGTAGTCGATGCGGCCGTTGGTGATGATCGGCGTCTTCTCGCGTGCAAGGCCGTCGTTGTCCCACGGCAGCACCGCTGCGTCCTTGTCCCACGGGTCGGCATGGATCGACACGCGTTCGTCGAACATCTTCTCGCCGAGGCGGTTGCCGCCGCCCTTCTTCGAAAGGAAGCTGCGGCCTTCGTCGGCCCGGCGTGCATCGAAACCGAACATCATGAACGAGATCAGGCCGGCAGTCGCCGCCGGTTCCATGATTACGGTGTACTTGCCCGGTTCCAGCGCCCTGGCATTGGCCGAACCTTTCGCCTTGTCGATCGCGGTGCGGATCTCGCCGGCGGCGTCGAACCCGGAAACGTCGGCGAGGTTGCGCGCGACCCAGCCGGAGCCGCTGCCGTCCTCCGTGCGCACCGTGCAGGTGAAGTCCATTCCGGTCGATTGCTGGTAGCCGAAGTTGCCCTTGCTGTTGGCGATGGCCGAGAACGAGTGGCTGTCGCTGAAGAAGCCGGCTGCGACGAGCTTCTCCTTGCGGCATGGCTCGATGCAGGCGGCGGCGACGCCGGCGCGGTACTCGGGCGTGATGTCGGCGGTTTTGCGCACGAAGGTCGCGGTCGGTCGGTAGCTCTGCCTGTCGATCGCGGGCATGAACTCCGGGTTCTCGGGCGCGAGGCGCGCCAGTTCCTCGGCACGGCGCACGACCGCTTCGATCGAAGCGTCGTCGAGGCGGTTGGTGGTGGCGGTGCCGATGCGCTTGCCGAAGGCGACTTCGACCGCGAGATTGCAGTCGCTGACCGCGCCGCTCGTCGACACGCTGTTGAGCGCGTAGCGGATGTTGCCGGCGTTCTGGCCGGCGAGACTGGCGCTGCACTGGTCGGCCTTCGATGCCTTGATGGCCTTGTCGAGGATCGCGCGGGCCTGTTCTTCGGTGTAGATGCTCATGGATGGATTCTCCGCTCCGCTCAGCCGAGGCTGCGCGCCGTGTTGATGACGTTGGCGCCGTTGAAGCGCGCGGTGGCCGAGCCGTGCGAGACGGCCGATGACTGGCTCGGCTGGCCTTTGCCGTCGAAGAACGAGCCGCTCAGGCGGTAGTCGCTTTCGTCGCACACGGCCACGCACGAGTTCCAGAATTCCGGCGTGCGGATCTGGTAGGCCACGTCCTCGAGCATGCGCGTGACCTTGCCGTCCTTGATCTCGTAGAAGAGCTGGCCGCCGAACTGCGCGTTGTAGCGTTGCTGGTCGATCGAGAACGAGCCGTCGCCGACGATGTAGATGCCGTTCTCGACGTCCTTGATCATCTCGGCGGGCGAGAGCTTCTCCTTGCCCGGCGCGAGCGACACGTTGGCCATTCGCTGGAACTGCACGCTCGACCACGAGTCGGCGTAGCAGCAGCCCTGCGATTCCTTCAGGCCGAGAATGTGCGCCTGGTCGCGGATCGCCTGGTAGTTGACGAGGACGCCGTCCTTGATGAGGTCCCAGCGGCCCGTCTTGACGCCTTCGTCGTCGTAGGCGACGGCGCCGAGGCTGGTCGGCTGGGTCTTGTCGGCGAAGATCGTGACCTTGTCGCTGCCGTACTTGAAGTCCTTCGACTTCCACTTGTCGAGCGTGGCGAAGCTGGTGCCGGCGAAGTTCGCCTCGTAGCCGAGCACGCGGTCGAGTTCGAGCGGATGGCCGACGGATTCGTGGATCGTGAGCCACAGGTGCGATGGGTCGAGCACGAGGTCGTACTTGCCTGGCTTCACCGACGGCGCGGACAGCTTCTCCTTCGCCTGCTTCGCAGCTGCTATCGCGTCGGCCTTCATGTCGTAGGAGTTGCCGAAGACGATGGCTCCGCAGGGCAGCTCGACCTTGTCCTCGGCCTTGCCGTCGAGATATTCGAAACCCATGCCGCACGGGCTGGAGAGCCCCTCGCGGGTGCGGAACTTGCCGGTCTTCTGGTCGACGGCCGTGACGTTCATCGGCGCCCAGATGCGATGCACGTCCTGGTCGATCCAGGACCCGTCGGTCGAGGCGAAGTACTTCTGCTCGTTGACCAGGAACAGCATCGAGTTGACGAAGCTCGCGCCCGCCTGCAGCGCGGCGGCGTTCACGTCCAGCAGCAGGTCCACCTTGTCCTTGATCGGCACTTCCATCGCGTTCTTGCGGATGGGCGTGGCCCAGCTCACCTCGCCGGAACCCTTTACGGGGGCCAGCTCGACCGGCTTGGTCTGCAGGCGCGAATTGGCCTTGGCGATCGTCGCGGCCTCGCGTGCGGCCTTCGCGACGGCATCATCGGTCAGCTCGCTGGTCGCCGCGAAACCCCACGTGCCTTTCGCGATGACGCGGATGCCGACACCGATCGACTCGGTGTTGACCACGTTCTCCACGCGGTTTTCGCGCGTGATCACGAACTGGCGCAGGTACCGGCCGATGCGCACGTCGCAGTAGGTTGCGCCGGCTGCACGCGCGGCGTCGAGCGCCACGTCGGCCAGCTTCTTCTTGAGGCCGACGTCGAGCTTCGTCAGAAGCGCCTCGGCGGCGATCACGCGGCCGTGCAGCGCCGGCAGCAGCAGGCCACCGAAGCCCGCACCGGTGAACTTGAGGAAATCGCGTCTGAGCATGGAGCCTCCGGGGCTGGTTGCATCGCCGCCATGCGTGCGGCACGACCCCGGATGATCGGCACGCCACCTGCGTGCCGCACGTGTCAAACGGCATGGTCGCGCGCCCGGCGGGCAAGGCGGGCGACGGCCGGAGCGGGGTGCGATGGCAGGTCGGATGCGCGCGGCGCGGCCGGCCTGCGCGGCGGACGCGGGCCACGTCGCCGACGTGACGGCATGTGCGGCGCCACGCGAGGCGACCGATGTCCTAGACTTCGCCGGTGCAGATATCCAAGACATTCCGCATCGAGGCGGCACATCGGTTGCCGCGGGTTCCGGCCGGGCACAAGTGCGCGCGGCTGCATGGCCATTCCTTCGTGATCGAGATCCATGTCGAGGGGCCGGTCGATCCGGTGCTCGGGTGGGTGATGGATTTCGCCGACATCTCTGCCGCGTTCGCGCCGCTGTACCAGCAGCTCGATCACCACTATCTCAACGAGGTGCCGGGGCTCGAGAATCCGACCAGCGAGGAACTTGCGCGCTGGATCTGGCGGCGACTGGCCCCGGCGTTGCCCCTGTTGAGCCGCGTGATCGTCCACGAGACCTGCACGTCGGCCTGCTCCTACGCTGGCGGCGAGGATCCTTCCGCGGACAGCGTCTAGACACCTTCGCTGCGTCGCACCACGTGCGGACGCAGCTTCAACCAATTGAAAATCATGAACGAATGCTTGCCGGGATGGCGGGGCGAGCAAGAATTTCGCGACGCGGTGTTGCGCTGCAACAAAAAGTCCGCTAGAGTCCTTGTCACACCCCCGCATACCCAGAGGCACCACCATGTTCGATCAGTTCAATACCCAGTCGCTGGCGCTCGGCAAGAGCTACACGGACACGTTCGTGAAGGCGCAGGGCCTTGCCTTGGCCGGCTTCGAGCGGATCACCGAGCTCAACCTCAAGACCTTCGAGGACCGCGTGAAGGCTTCCGTCAGCTTCTGGTCGGAAGCGGCCGAAGTGCGCGATTTCGACGACCTGAAGGCGATCTCCGCCAAGGGTGTCCAGCTGGCCAAGGAGAGCGCCGAGAAGCTGTACGCCAACGGCCAGGAAGTGCTTGGCGTCTCGCTGAAGACCAGCGAGGCGATCGGTTCGCTGGCCAAGGGCTCGCTCGAGACCACCAGCGCGACCATCAACAAGCAGGTCAATGCCGCGGCCAAGAAGGCGGCCCGCTGAGCAATCCCCAGCCGGCGCCGCGTCGCCCCGTTGCGCGCGGCGCTCCTTTCCCGAGGCCGGACCTGCGTCCGGCCTTGCTTTTTTCCGCGCGACACGACATGGCTCGATGTTCCGGGCGGATCGGAAGAGTGCGAGGCATTCGATTGCGGGAGACGATGAAGCCTTGATAAACTTCCAAGGCTTTGCGGCGGCGGTCGCTACGGGAATGCAGCCGCAGCCCTCTCCCGGGCGGGAGTCCCATGCGCAATTCCATCGAACACGGCCGCCGCGTCGCGCTGCGCGTCGTGGCCCTGCAGGCGGGCGCCGCGATCGCGGCCGGCCTGGTGGGGTGCGGGTTCGGCGGGCGCGCCGCGGTTGCGGCGCTTGCGGGTGGGCTGATCGTCGCGGCGGGCAGCGTGCTGTTCGCGGTGCGCATGTTCGGTCGGCACGTGGTTCCCGCGCGCGAGGCGCTGCATTCGGCGTACGCGGCGGAAGTGCTGAAGTGGACATGGCTCTGCGCGGCGCTGTTCTTCGCGATTGCCGTCTGGAAGCTGCCGTTCCTTGCCTTGATCGGCGGGGTGCTGGCGGCACAGTTCGCGTTTTGGATCGCACTTTTTGCAACCAGGTAGATCGATGGCCACCGAAGAAGCCGGTTCGGTCGACATGACCGGATACATCCAGCACCACCTGCATCACCTGCAGTGGAAGGTGGGCGACAGTGCGTTCATGACGCTGAACCTGGACACCCTGTTCTTCACGCTGCTCGCCAGCGTCGTGTTTCTCGTTCTGTTCCTGTCCGTCTCGCGCAAGGCCACTTCCGGCGTTCCGGGCAAGGTCCAGTGCGCGATCGAGATGGTCGTGCTGTTCGTGGACGGACTCGTGAAGGAAACCTTCCACGGCAAGAGCAAGATCATCGCGCCGCTGTCGATCACGATCTTCTGCCTCGTGTTCCTGATGAACTTCATGGACATGATCCCGGTGGACTTCCTGCCCTGGCTCTGGGGCAGCGGCCACGCGCTGGCCGGGCACGACCCGTCGCATGCCTATCTGCGCGTGGTGCCGACCGCCGATTTCAACACCACGCTCGGCATGGCGCTGACCGTGTTCCTGCTGATCCAGTACGTCGGCATCAAGCACAAGGGCGTGGGACCGTTCCTCGGCGAATTCCTCACCGCGCCGTTCCATGCCAACGGCATCGTCGGCAAGATCCTGCTTGCGCCGGCCAACCTCCTGCTGCGCCTGATCGAGGAAGCCGTGCGGCCGATTTCGCTGTCGCTGCGACTGTTCGGCAACATGTACGCGGGCGAGCTGATCTTCATCCTGATCGCGGTGATGACCCTGGGCGCCGGCCTGACCTACGTTTCGACGTACCTGCTCGGCTTCGGCCAGTTCATCGCCGGATTCGCGTGGACCGCGTTCCATATCCTGATCATCACGCTGCAGGCGTTCATCTTCATGACGCTGACGATCGTCTACCTCAGCATGGCCGCCGAGCACCACTGATCCGCTTCACCATTTCCTTCCACCCTTCACAAGCATCGAGAACACGGAGCACACCATGGAAAACGCAGTCCTCATCTCCGAAGTCATGAAGTTCACCGTCATCGCGGCAGGCCTGCTGATCGGCCTCGGCGCGCTCGGCACCGCGATCGGCTTCGCGCTGCTCGGCGGCAAGTTCATCGAGGGCGCTTCGCGCCAGCCGGAGCTGACCCCGATGCTGCAGACGAAGATGTTCATCGTGGCCGGCCTGCTCGACGCGGTGCCGATCATCGGCGTCGCGATCGCGCTGCTGCTGATCTTCGCGAATCCGTTCCTTTCCGCGCTCGGCCTGAAGTAATCCCCGCAGACCGCGCATAGACGGAGCGGGCCCGGCCCGCTCCGGGCAGGAGCATCCCATGATTCCGAATCTCACCCTGGTCATTCAGGGCATCGCGTTCTTCGCGGTGGTGTGGCTGGTCATGAAGTTCGGCTGGCCGCACATCATCGCCGCGATCGAGGAGCGCCAGAGCAAGATCGCCGAGGGACTTTCGCAGGCCGAAAAGGCGCGCAAGGAACTCGCCGATGCGGACGCGCGCGTCGCCGACGAGATCAAGAAGGCGCGTGCGGAGGCGGCGCAGATCGTCGAGAAGGCGCACCAGCAGGCCGCGCAGATCGTCGACAAGGCGCGACAGGACGCGATCGTCGAGGCGACCAAGCAGAAGGCGATCGCCGCCGCCGACATCGAGGCGCAGGCGCACAAGGCGCGCGAGGAGCTGCGCAGCAAGGTGGCGGCGCTGGCCATCGCGGGTGCGGAGAAGATCCTCAAGCGCGAGATCGATGCCGGTGCCCACAAGGCGATGATCGACGCGCTGGCGGACGAGATCTGACCGATGTCCAACTCGCTCTCACTCGCACGACCCTATGCGCGCGCGGCATTCGAGATCGCGCGCTCCGGCGGCACGCTCGGCGAATGGGCACGCGACATCGCGTTCGCCGCCGACGTAGTGTCCGATCCGCGCGTGGCCGCGCTGCTGGGCGATCCGCGCGTGAGCCGCGAGGAACTCGTCGCGCTGCTGCTGCCGGAGAACGATGCGGCCGATTCCGCGTTCGCGAACTTCCTGCGCCTGCTCGCCGAGAACGGCCGCCTGCCGGTTCTGCCGGAAGTCGGTGCGCTGTTCGAGCAGCTCAAGCAGGAGGCGGAGCACGTGCTGAAGGTGAACGTGCGCACTGCGGCGCCCATCGGCGCGGCAGCCACGGCCCGACTGCGCGATGCGCTCAAGCGCCGTTTCGGCCGGGACATCGAACTGCAGGAAACCATCGACGAAAGCATGATCGGCGGCGCCGTCATCGACACCGGCGACATCGTCATCGATGGTTCCGTGCGCGGCCGCCTCGGTCGACTCGAAGCGGCGCTGGCGGACTGAGCGAGGCATCGAAACACAACGGGAAGCGGGCGCTGTCCGCGGACCTCGAAAGAAAACCATTCTGCATGCGACTGCCCGCGCAGTGCATGACGCAAGGAAACCAGGCCATGGCGACCACAATCAATCCGTCCGAAATCAGCGAGCTCATCAAGAGCCGCATCGAGAAGTTCAAGCTGTCCGCCGAAGCGCGCAACGAGGGCACGCTGACCAGCGTTTCCGACGGCATCGTGCGCATTCACGGTCTCAACGACGTGATGTCGGGCGAGATGGTCGAGCTGCCGGGCAACACCTATGCGCTGGCGCTCAACCTCGAGCGCGATTCGGTCGGCGCGGTGGTGCTCGGCGACTACGAACACCTGCGCGAGGGTGATACCGCCAAGACCACCGGCCGCATTCTCGAGGTGCCGGTCGGCCCGGAGTTGCTCGGCCGCGTCGTCAATGCACTGGGCGAGCCGATCGACGGCAAGGGCCCGATCGCCGCGAAGCAGACTTCTCCCGTCGAGAAGGTCGCGCCCGGCGTGATCTGGCGCAAGTCCGTCGACCAGCCGGTGCAGACCGGCTACAAGGCCGTCGACTCGATGATCCCGATCGGCCGCGGCCAGCGCGAGCTGATCATCGGCGACCGCCAGACCGGCAAGACGGCGCTCGCGGTCGACACGATCATCAACCAGAAGGGTTCGGGCATCAAATGCATCTACGTCGCGATCGGCCAGAAGCAGTCGTCGATCGCCAACGTCGTGCGCAAGCTCGAGGAGCATGACGCGCTGGCCCACACGATCATCGTCGCCGCCTCGGCGTCCGAGTCGGCCGCGATGCAGTACATCGCCGCCTACGCCGGCTGCGCAATGGGCGAGTACTTCCGCGACAACGGCGAAGACGCGCTGATCATCTACGACGACCTCACCAAGCAGGCGTGGGCATACCGCCAGATATCGCTGCTGCTGCGCCGTCCGCCGGGCCGCGAGGCGTATCCGGGCGACGTGTTCTACCTGCATTCGCGCCTGCTCGAGCGCGCCGCGCGCGTGAACGAGGAGTACGTCGAGAAGCACACCAAAGGTGCGGTGAAAGGCAAGACCGGCTCGCTGACCGCGCTGCCGATCATCGAGACGCAGGCTGGCGACGTGTCCGCGTTCGTGCCGACCAACGTGATCTCGATCACCGACGGCCAGATCTTCCTCGAAACCGACCTGTTCAACGCCGGCATCCGTCCGGCCGTGAACGCGGGCATCTCGGTGTCGCGCGTGGGTGGCGCGGCGCAGACCAAGATCGTCAAGAAGCTCTCCGGCGGCGTGAAGCTCGCGCTTGCCCAGTACCGCGAGCTCGCGGCCTTTGCGCAGTTCGCGTCCGACCTCGATGCCGCCACGCGCGCGCAGCTCGAGCGCGGCCAGCGCGTGACCGAGCTGATGAAGCAGAAGCAGTACGCGCCGCTGTCGATCGCGGAACTCGCGTTGTCCGTGTATGCGGCCGAGAAGGGCTATCTCGACGACCTTCCGCTCGCCAAGGTGCTGCCGTTCGAGGCGGCGCTGCACGCGCACTTCCACAGCAACTACGGCGACCTGATGAAGAAGATCGTCGATACCGGCGACTGGAACGACGAGATCGAGGGCCTGTTCAAGAAAGGCCTCGAAGAGTTCAAGAAGACGGGAAGCTGGTAAGCCGCTCCTTGGGGAGCCGAACTCCGATCCCGGCCAGGCGATTCGTCGTCGCACTTTCGACAGGTTGAAGCAGACGTGGCAGGCGCAAGAGAAATCCGGACCAAGATCAAGAGCGTGCAGAACACCCGCAAGGTGACGCGCGCGCTGGAAATGGTGTCCGCATCGAAGATCCGGCGGGCGCAGGACCTGATGAGGGCGTCGCGTCCGTACTCGCGCATGATGCGTCAGGTGATCGGCCATCTCGCGCATGCGAACGTCGAGTTCCAGCATCCGTTTCTGGTCCAGCGCGACAACGTCCGCCGCGTCGGCTACGTGGTCGTGTCCACCGACCGCGGCCTGTGCGGCGGCCTGAACTCCAACCTGTTCCGCAAGCTCCTCGGCGAGATGCGCGACTGGCAGGACAAGGGCGTCGAGGTCGACGTCGTGTGCATCGGCCAGAAGGCGACGCAGTTCTTCCGGCGCCTGAAGGTGAACATGGTCGGCTCGGTCACGCACCTCGGCGAGAAGCCGCAGGTCGCCCAGCTGATCGGCGTGATCAAGGTGATGCTCGACGCCTATACCGACGGCCGCATCGACCGCCTCAACATCGCCTACAACGACTTCGTCAACACGATGACGCAGCGCGCGACGGTGGACCAGTTGCTGCCGCTGCCGCCGTCCTCCGACGCGATTTCCAGCCACTCGTGGGATTACATCTACGAGCCGGACGCGGAAACGGTGCTCGAGCACGTGCTGACGCGCTACATCGAGTCGCTGGTGTATCAGGCGGTGCTGGAGAACCTCGCCAGCGAACACGCCGCGCGCATGGTCGCGATGAAGGCCGCGTCGGACAACGCGACCAAGGCGATCGGCTCGCTGACGCTGGTGTACAACAAGGCGCGCCAAGCCGCGATCACGCAGGAAATCAGCGAGATCGTCGGCGGCGCCGCGGCGGTTTAGTGCGATCGTCCGTGATCGCGAGAATCAGGAAGCGGCCATCCGTGGCCGCACCATTCACCAACAGTCCGGCTTCGGCCGTGTTGCGACAGATCTAGAGAGTCATCCGGAGCATTCCAATGAGCCAGGGCAAAGTCGTACAGATCATCGGCGCCGTCGTCGACGTCGAATTCCCGCGCGAGAACGTGCCGAAGGTGTACGACGCGCTCAAGGTCGAAGGTGCCGCGGCGCCGATCACGCTGGAAGTCCAGCAGCAGCTCGGCGATGGCGTCGTGCGCACCATCGCGCTCGGCTCCACCGACGGTCTCAAGCGCGGATTGGTGGCGACCAATACCGGCGAGGCGATCAAGGTGCCGGTCGGCCAGGCGACGCTGGGTCGCATCATGGACGTGCTCGGCAACCCGATCGACGAGGCCGGCCCGATCGGCGAGAAGGAGCGCTGGGAGATCCACCGTCCGGCACCGTCCTACGACGACCAGGCCGCCACGAACGAGCTGCTGGAAACCGGCATCAAGGTCATCGATCTCGTCTGCCCGTTCGCCAAGGGCGGCAAGGTCGGCCTGTTCGGCGGCGCCGGCGTCGGCAAGACCGTGAACATGCTGGAGCTCATCAACAACATCGCGACCCAGCATTCGGGTCTGTCGGTGTTCGCGGGCGTCGGCGAGCGCACGCGCGAGGGCAACGACTTCTACCACGAGATGATCGACGCGGGCGTAGTCAAGCTCGACGACAAGACGCAGTCGAAGGTCGCGATGGTGTACGGCCAGATGAACGAGCCGCCGGGCAACCGCCTGCGCGTCGCGCTCACCGGACTGACGATGGCCGAGTACTTCCGCGACGAGAAGGACGCATCCGGCAAGGGCAAGGACGTGCTGTTCTTCGTCGACAACATCTACCGTTACACGCTGGCCGGTACCGAAGTGTCCGCGCTGCTCGGCCGCATGCCGTCCGCGGTCGGCTACCAGCCGACGCTGGCCGAGGAAATGGGCGTCCTGCAGGAGCGCATCACGTCCACCAAGACCGGCTCGATCACGTCGATCCAGGCCGTCTACGTGCCGGCGGACGACTACACCGACCCGTCGCCGGCCACCACCTTCGCGCACCTCGACTCGACGGTCGCGCTGTCCCGCGACATCGCCTCGCTCGGCATCTACCCCGCAGTGGATCCGCTGGCCTCGACCAGCCGGCAGCTCGACCCGCTGGTGATCGGTCAGGAGCATTACGACGTCGCGCGCCGCGTGCAGGGCACGCTGCAGCGCTACAAGGAGCTCAAGGACATCATCGCCATCCTCGGCATGGACGAGCTCAGCGAGGACGACAAGGCCACCGTGTCGCGCGCACGCAAGATCGAGCGCTTCTTCTCGCAGCCGTTCACCGTGGCGCAGGTGTTCACGGGTGCGCCCGGCAAGTACGTCACGCTCAAGGAGACGATCCGCGGCTTCAAGATGATCGTCGACGGCGAGTGCGACCACCTGCCGGAGCAGGCGTTCTACATGGTCGGCGGCATCGACGAGGCCTTCGAGAAGGCCAAGGCGATGGAGAAGAAGGCGGCGTAATCGCGCTGCCTTCCCGATCCGAACGCATCCCGAAGCATCCAAGCGAGACAGGCCATGAACAGCATCCACTGCGACATCGTTTCCGCGGAGGAGGAGATCTTCCACGGCGAGGTGCAGATGGTCATCGCAACCGGCGAGATGGGCGAGCTCGGCATTGCGCCGCGCCACGCTCCGCTGATCACGCGGCTCAGGCCCGGTCAGGTGCGCGTGCAGCTCGAGAACGGCGACGAGCAGTTCTTCTACGTGTCCGGCGGCATCCTCGAAGTGCAGCCGCGCGTCGTCACCGTGCTGGCCGACACCGCGATCCGCGCGAAGGATCTGGACGAGGCTGCTGCACGCTCCGCGAAGGAAGAGGCCGAGCGCGCGCTGGCCAACCGTTCGGATCACCTCGAGGTCGCCGAGGCGCAGGCCAGGCTGGCCGAGGCGATCGCGCAGCTGCAGGCACTGGAGCGGCTGCGTCGCTCGCTCAAGCACTGAGCTCGCCAGACGCCATTGCGCACTCGAACGCCGGCGCAAGCCGGCGTTCGCGTCTCCGGTCCCGACGCGCGAGCGCTTGCGTGCGCGGAACGCCTGCATCGTCGGCTTCCGCGTCCGGCATGACGGACAGGCGGTCGATCGTGGCCGACCGGATGTCTGCGGCGCGGCATCCGGGCCGTCCGTCGACCGCTAGAATCATCCCGCTGCGGCCTCCCTGTCGCCGCATGGAAGCACAATGGCCATGCAATCCCTGCACGTGATCGTTCTCGCTGCCGGCGAGGGGCGGCGCATGAAGTCGGCGCAGCCGAAGGTCCTGATGCCGCTCGCGGGCCGGCCCATGCTCGCGCACGTGCTCGACGCCGCGCGCGAACTGCAGCCGGCGCGCATCCACGTCGTGTACGGCCACCTCGGAGACCAGGTGAAGGCCGCGCTTACCGATCTCGGCGACCTGTCCTGGGTCCACCAGACGACGCAGCGCGGCACCGGACACGCGGTGAAGCTCGCGATGCCGGACATCCCCGACGGCGCGCGCGTGCTCGTGCTGTACGGCGACGTGCCCCTGATCCGCGCCGACACGCTGCGTGCGCTGCTCGCGGGGGACTCGCCGCTGGCCGTGCTGGTCACCCAGCTCGACCAGCCCCACGGCTACGGTCGCGTCGTGCGCGACGGCATCGGCCGCGTGCGCGCGATCATCGAGGAAAGGGACGCGGACGCGGAACAGCGCGCGATCACCTGCGTCAACAGCGGCATCGTGAGCGCGGACGCGCGCAGGCTTCGCGGCTGGCTGGAGCGGCTGCGCGACGACAACGCGCAGCACGAGTTCTACCTGACGGACGTGTTCGCGATGGCGAACGACGAAGGCGTGCCCGCCGATGCCGTGTCGTGCATCGACCCGCACGAGATCTTCGGCGCCAACGATCCCTGGCAGCTCGCCGCGCTCGAGCGCATGCACCAGCGTTCGCGCGCGACGCGACTTGCCGCCGAAGGCGTGCGCTTCGCCGACCCGGTGCGCTTCGACGTGCGCGGCGACGTGCGTGTCGGGCGCGACGTCGAGATCGACATCGACGTGATCCTCGAGGGGCTGGTGGAACTCGGCGACGAGGTGCGCATCGGCCCGTACTGCCGGATCCGCAACTCGACACTGGCCGCCGGCACGGTCGTCCACTCGCATTGCAACCTCGACGGCGTCGTGACGCATGGCCCGTGCGACATCGGCCCGTTCGCGCGACTGCGCCCCGGTACCGAGCTCGCAGCCGGCGTGCGCGTCGGCAACTTCGTCGAGACCAAGAAGACGCGCCTCGGCGTCGGATCGAAGGCCAACCATCTGAGCTATCTCGGCGACGCGGAGATCGGCGCCGGCGTGAACGTCGGCGCCGGCACCATCACCTGCAACTACGACGGCGTGAACAAGCACGTCACGACGATCGAGGATGGCGCCTTCGTCGGTTCCAATACCGCGATCGTCGCGCCGGTGCGCATCGGCAAGGACGCGACCATCGGTGCCGGATCGGTCATCGTGCGCGATGCGCCGGCCGGCGAGCTCAGCGTCGCGCGCGCGCGCCAGACGACCGTGCCGGGCTGGAAGCGTCCGCGACCCAAGTGAGCGGCGCGTACATGCGGCCGGTCCGCGGATCGCCTTGCTAGACTGGGCGATCTTTCCCGACGGGATGAACCATGGACGTCGCCGCATTGCCCACACAGGACGAGGTCCGCCTCGCGATCATCGGGCTCGGCTATGTCGGGCTTCCGCTGGCCGTCGCGTTCGGTCGTGTGCTGCCGACGCTCGGCTTCGACATCGACGCGTCGCGCGTCGCCGAGCTGCACGACGGCGTCGATCGCACGCTGGAGACGTTCCGCGAGGAACTCGCGCTCGCCGCCCGGCTTCGCGTCAGCGCCGACGAGGCACCGCTTTCCGCCTGCAACGTGTTCATCGTCACCGTGCCGACGCCGGTGGACGAGGCACGTCGGCCGGATCTGCGGGCGCTGGAAGCCGCCAGCCGCACCGTCGGTCGCGCGATCCGCCGCGGCGGCATCGCGATCTTCGAGTCCACCGTGTATCCCGGCGCGACCGAGGAAGTGTGCGTGCCGATCATCGAGCGCGAGTCGGGCCTGCGTTTCAACGTCGACTTCTTCGCCGGCTACAGCCCGGAGCGCATCAACCCTGGCGACCGCGAGCATCGGCTGGACACCATCGTCAAGGTAATTTCCGGCTCCACGCCCGAGGCAGCCGACTTCGTCGATGCGCTGTATCGGCGCGTGGTATCCGCCGGCACGCATCGTGCGTCGAGCATCCGTGTAGCGGAAGCGGCGAAGGTGATCGAGAACACCCAGCGCGACCTCAACATCGCATTGGTAAACGAACTTGCGCTGATCTTCCACCGGCTCGGCATCGACACGCATGAAGTGCTCGCGGCGGCCGGCACGAAGTGGAACTTCCTGCCGTTCCGCCCCGGCCTCGTCGGCGGCCACTGCATCGGCGTCGATCCGTACTATCTCACCCACAAGGCGCAGCAGATCGGCTATCACCCCGAGGTGATCCTGTCCGGTCGTCGCATCAACGACGGCATGGGGCGCCACGTCGCGCAGCGCACGATTCTCCGGATGGCGCGACGGCGCATCGCGCCGGCCGGTGCGCGCATCCTCGTGCTCGGCCTCGCGTTCAAGGAAAACTGTCCGGATCTGCGCAACACGCGCGTCATCGACGTCGTGCAGGAACTGGTCGCGTGGCAGGCCGAGGTCGATGTCCACGACCCCTGGGTCGATGCCGCCGAGGCGCGCGACGAATACGGCATCGAGCTGGTGGCCGCACCGCAGCCCGGCACCTATGACGCAATCGTGCTCGCCGTCGCACACCGCGAGTTCGTCGCGCTCGGTGCCGAGCGGTTGCGCATGTTCGGCAAGCCGGAGTGCGTCGTGTTCGACGTGCGCGGCGTGTTGCCGCGCGATGCGGTCGACGACCGGCTCTGACGCGGACGGCTGCGCCGACGCATTACACTGCGCGGATCGCCGTCATTCCCGAATCGCCCATGCGCATCCTCGTCACCGGCGCCGCCGGTTTCATCGGTTCCGCCCTGAGCGCCCGCCTGCTCGCGCGCGGCGACGAGGTACTCGGCTACGACAACCTCAACGACTACTACGATCCCTCGCTCAAGCAGGCGCGGCTCGACCGCCTGCTGCCGCAGGCGGGCTTCCGCTTCGAACGCGCCACGCTGGAGGACCGGCCGGCGCTGGAACGTGCGTTCGCCGACTTCCGCCCCGAGCGTGTCGTGAACCTCGCCGCGCAGGCCGGCGTGCGCTACTCGCTCAGCAATCCGCACGCCTACGTCGAATCGAATCTGGTCGGCTTCGTCAACGTGCTCGAAGCCTGCCGCCACGGCGCCGTCTCGCATCTCGTCTACGCCTCGTCCAGTTCCGTGTACGGCGCGAACCGCAAGCTGCCGTTCTCGGTACGCGACGCAGTCGATCATCCGGTCAGCCTGTACGCGGCGACGAAGAAAGCCAACGAATTGATGGCGCATACCTACAGCCATCTCCATGGCCTGCCGACCACGGGCCTGCGGTTCTTCACCGTCTACGGACCGTGGGGACGGCCCGACATGGCGCTGTTCCTGTTCACCCGCAGGATCCTCGCCGGCGAACCGATCGAGGTCTTCAACCACGGCCACCACACGCGCGACTTCACCTACATCGACGACATCGTCGAAGGCATCATTCGCACGCTCGACCACGTGCCGTCCGGCGACCCGGCTTTCGATCCGCTCGATCCGGATCCCGCGACGTCGGCCGCACCGTATCGCGTCTACAACATCGGCGCACACCATCCGGTGAAACTGTCCCGCTACATCGAACTGCTCGAACTTGCGCTCGGCCGAAAGGCGGAGAAGATCCTGCTGCCGATGCAGCCCGGCGACGTGCCGGACACCTTCGCCGACGTGACGGAACTCGCACGCGATGTCGGCTACGCGCCGTCCACCCCGGTAGAAACCGGCATCGCGCGCTTCGTCGAGTGGTATCGCGCGTATTACGGCGTGTAGCGCACTCGCGAGCACGTGCATTCCCTTCCTGCGCGGCGACGGAGCCGACCGCTTTCCCTTCCCCCGCCTTGCGGGGGAAGGTGGCCGGAGGCCGGAAGGGGGCGCTTTTCGCATCGCCGCGCGGCCGCGCCTCGAACGCGGCGCTCGCCCCCCTTCACCCCTGCGGGGAGCTTCCCCCGCAGGCGGGGGAAGCGGAGCACCCCCTCAGTCGCTGCGCGACAGCTCCCCCCGCTGCGCGGGGGGAGCGCAATCAAGCCCTTTCCCTGCATTCGGGATCGAGCCCCACTTTCGGGCCGGGCGAGGGTGGCCTCTTGGAACGAACTCCATCGAAATCCCTTCCCCCGC